>Ga0307930_1001221_pt1 | contig 20634 bp, 8 predicted proteins | sample OrgLakmetageno46_FD_203161 | JGI IMG/M metagenome (GOLD analysis project Ga0307930, IMG submission 203161) | Saline water microbial communities from Organic Lake, Antarctica - #46 | ecosystem: Environmental > Aquatic > Non-marine Saline and Alkaline > Saline | place: Antarctica: Organic Lake...
AATATGCCGACGGAAGGCCTTCGTTGACCCACTTCCCGATGAATCCTTGAGTGGTGGCAGACCTGGTTCGCGCCAGGAAATCGGCAAACCACGGCTTCAACGGTTTCAGTGAGGGGTACGCGACTTTTTCCCAGTTGGACGGCACCGCTTGGTTGAACAGGGAATTGCCCATGTTTTCAAGCTCCGCTGAGAGCACCACGAGGCCTTTCAAAGCGAGTTGCAACATTTTGAGCGACAAGTTCACCGTGCGGATCACCAAATTGTACTTGGCGATTTCTTGGCCCAAAATCGTGTTCATGGACTCGTTGTAATCAATAGGATACTGCAGCTTGACCTTCTCTTCGTCCCAGGGCGGGAACATTTGCACCTCAAGCTCCTTCGCAATCAAGCCGATTTGATCTTCTCGGCTCATGCCGCCGCCACTGCTGGTCCGCGGCTGCAGCGACGTGATGATCCCGAAAATGTCAACGGCCTCGTTGATGTCACATGTAATGGCCGCGTTGGAGTGCATCCCAAACACTTCTGGTTCCGCATTAAGAGGCAACGAATCGATGTACGCCAAGTAACTCGCCAGAGGCGCATCCATTTCGGCTACCAAAGTCTTGTAAATGCCGGACTCCGAGAAGGCAAAGTTGTCTTCGAGCACCTGCGGCGCCAAGAGGCTGCCAACGATAATGTCTGAAGTACGCATGTCCTTGTCGTCTGTGATACGCCCGCCGTAGTTCACCATCGACGTCAAAAGCTGCAGCACCGAGTACGGGATTTCGTCGTACTTGTCTACGTACAGCTTAAGCTGCGAAATGCAAATGTCGACATCCGTGTCGTTGAACGCGTACGGAATGTTCCAGCCCAAAGGCCCAAACCGCTTCCGCTCGAGCATGACCGCGTGGAAGAAGCTCAAACTGAACAACAAGCGGCTGAATTCAACGGGCTTGGAAGTGCACACGATGTCGCTGTCGGTGAGCTTGATGTACATGCTCCGCAAATTTGCGCGCAAACCTTTGGGCGGCTCCTTGGTCATTTTCACGCCGTTTTGAAGGATGGTGAGCGGGAAGGCAGGCGAAGGCTTGGAGGTGAGCCAGAGCCGGAAGTCGGGGTTGATGGTGGATGGGTCCATCTCTTCGCACATGGCTTCCAGCACCGGCATCCAGGACACAAACAAGTGGCAGTTTTGCAGCACCACCCAATCCCCTTTCTCCATGCCTTTGGTCACCATGGCCTCCGCCAACTTGTCTTGGCCCTGGCCCAACGCAATGGACTTGAGGCTGTCAGTGCAGCCCATGGTCTCGGCCAAGGTCTGAATGTCCTTGTTAGGGTCGGAACCCGTGGACAAGATGAAAATAAGCGGCATAATCACCGACGAGTCGTTGAAACACTCCTTCAAGTTGATGGGGGGCGGCTCTACGAACTTGGTGCCCAAAAACTCCTGAGACAGTACGAAGGTTTCGACGCACGCCATGGTTTTGTCGAGGCGCAAGCAGCGGATGATGCAAAGGCAACGAAGGCCGCCAACCGGGTCGTCCATTCGAAGCGTGTCAAAAGGCTTGGGGAACACGCACTTGTGTGGGTTGTTGTCATCGAAAATTGCCTTCCATTCCTTGGTGCGTGCCTTGAAAGAGTCCGCGAGGCCTTCAAAGAAGGGGATGCCTCCTGTAAGGTTGCAGACTTCATCCCAAACGTTGGACTCAATCCACGACGGGTCTGGGTTTGGCATGTCTTTCTTGCCCAAACTCATGCCACTGATGAGGAAGCGCCACTCGTTAGGATCAACCTTGTCGCGGCCTTGCAAGATCTTGATGCAGAGCAAGAAACTGAACATGAGCTTGTGTTGCTCGAACAGTGAGCGGCACACGTTGCAGTACAGCATGTAGGTAAAGTAGTCGATGATCGACTGGCAGCGCGCTTCAATGTCTTGAGCAGGCTTGGCCTCCCCGATACCCTTGGCAAAGAGGGTGCAGAACCACGGCAGCGAGTACTGGTACATGGGGTCGACATAACCAAGCTGTGAGATGCAAAAGTAAAGTAATGACGCCAAGAAGGCCACTGGGCGGTACTCTTCCGACCGCTCGTAAATTTCCTTGCCGGTTTCTTCCGCCTCAATCATTTTGGCTTTGACTTCTTCTGAAGTAGCCTTCGCTTGCGACAAAGTCTCAATGAGAACCGTGTCGTCCAGAATGTTCCCTTTGGACTCAGCGAGCAACACCAATATTTGAGACTCAATATCAAAGAGTTGCCCGTTCATTTGGGCATTTTGCACCACAAGTTCCGCCTTCTTTTCTGCCAAGTCAGGCAGCTCCTCGAGTACACACAAATCCAACAGCTGATCTTCCAGACCTGACTCAGTGACAGTGAAATTGACAATTGAGACTTTCACTTGCGTTTCTGGAGGATAGTGCGGGTTGGCCATCTTGGTTGTCATAAAGAAGCGGAACGTATCGCTGTACGGGATGACGTTATCGCCAATTTTGATCACGTCTTGACCGCCTTGCTTGAAGACTTGTTGCATCAGAATCGGCTCCAAAGAAGCGTCGAGCATCTCGTAAACATTCTCAAGCAGAACCCATTTCCCAAATCGAACGCCATTCTCCAGGGACCGCAAAAAGTTTTTCTCAGACAGTTTGACCACGTCGAGACCGTTCGCAGACATGTCCTTGTTTTTGCCCATGCGCCTAACGTACGAGTTGCACTGCCCCTGTGGATCAATGACCAACGGCCACCGCCTTGAGGAATCGATCATGATGCCGTTCTGGGTACTCAAAGGGTCAGTGGGCAACCCACAAAGTTGCCATTTACGCAGTTTCACGGGGTCAGCTAATGTTTGCACGATATCGCAGCCGTCGGTATTTGGAATCTTCAACTCATGGAGACGCTTGATCCACCCATCAGTAATAGACGTGCGGAATTCGGCAGTGAACGGCCCAAGATATGAGACGGAGCCTGCAGAGACGGCTACATCACCGGGCACGCAGCGCAGGGCTACGTTCAAGTTCGCCACAGTCTCCTTCCAGCGCGCCTCTTCACCGCCCAGGCCACCGATGAGCTTCCCCGCGTTGGACAAGCGAACCTGGCACTGCTCTGCTTTCTGCTCAAGTGCCTGTTTCTCAGCGACTGCTTCGTTGAACTGCTTTTCCAGGGCATCGACTTTAGCAATCACTGTGGCAAGCTTTCCCTTGGCTTGGGCAAGCGCTGAGAGCACCACGTCGAGTGTCGCTTGAGCTTCAGCAAGTTTTGCTTTCTTAGGCGCTACACCGAGCGCCACGTAGTGATACGTGTGCATGGCGTGTGCCCACATGCAAATGGCCGTACACGCCACCGACGCTTTCTTGATTTGGTCGGGCGTAAAGTCGGGATTTTCCATGAACGGCTCGATTTTTTGAATAACAGAGTCCTTGATGTTGTCTTTGTCGTATTTCACCATCATGTCCATGAATGCTTTGGCGTCTGAAAGCAACGTCTTCTTGGCCGTGCCAAAATAGTCCGGCACTTTTTTGCCGCTATCAGGATCTTTCACCATGTCTGCCTTGATTTCGAAAAACCCGCAGCACACTTCCATCGTGAGGCGAACCCCCGCCGGCGGCTTCCCTAACGACTTCACTTCATCGATGTCCGACTTCTTGAGCGAATCGAGGGCTTTCAGTGAGGCAGCCAGTGCGGGCAGAGCCTTGTCGAGGTCGGCCTGCGCCGAATCGGCAATTTCCTTGGTGGCCGCTGCTTTCTCATTGGCGTCTGCTTCTTGTACTTCGCACGCTGCCTTGGTGACCTCCGCATCTGCCTTGTCGGCAGTGATGACCACCATCATTTCGCTGACTTCTTTGGACTTGACGACCAAGACCGGTTCGAGCGCCTCAATTTCCTTCTGGAGTGTCGCCACAACTTCTTTGGTCGAACTCAGCTTGTCCAGACCAACCTGCAAACGGTCTCGCTTGGTGTTCACCTGGGAGAATTTCATGCCCAACAAACTTTTGAAGCTCGACAATAGCTCGAGGTAGCTCGTGGGCGTCACGTAATTGCGTCGCCGCAAAGACTCAAAAAAGTTCCTGCTGGCGTCTTCCACGGACAAGTGAATGCTGCCAAACATTTCCACCATCGGCTCCAGAGTTTCCCCGAGCTGCTCTTGCATCTCAGCCGTGTCCAGCGTGGCGCGGCCCACGGAGATCAGAGCATCTCGCGGCCATAGGGTAAACCAATCGGCCGTGCAGCAGTTCACAATTGAGGGGAAGTTGCGCATCCGGTCTCGGAAAGCTTCGCCCAAGGGACTCATGCAAAAGCACACGTGCAAGTTCCGCCGCACGCGAATGAGATACTGCGCGAAAATATTGAGCTTGGTGGGCGGAATGCGCTTCCGCTGGCATTCAACGCGGCAAGCACTCACAATTTTGTCTTCATCTTCGGCGACATACAGATTGGGTACATCACCCGCATTGAGCACGTTATTGATGTCTTCCACCATCGACTCCATCACCACTTGAGCATCGCTGAACAAGAACACAATGGGCTTGTCCTGCAAGCCTGCATACAGCAAGCACTGCTTTACGTCTTCGCGCCACTCCACTTGCCCGTAGCCTTTCGTGATGTTCACCGAGAAAATGTTGTAGCCGGAAATGTAGGTGGCTAGTCTCGTCATGGACTGGCGACCGCTGCCGCCCACACCGAGCAGGAGAGCGTTCCCCTGGGGCTGGCGAATCACGCGCGCAATGCGGCCCACATGCATCAAAGCATCGTTGAACATCACCAACGGCATGGGTTGCTTGGACTCGGCGTTGTGTTCAGCCAAGTAGTCCTCCACGGTGTGCTTGAGCTCATCCATGTCGGGAATTTCGGCATACACCCTTGGATCCGCACCTGGCACCATGAAATCGCCGTACAGCAGCCGCTCCCGTGGTTTTACGTCGGCCCAGTTCAGCTTGAAGTACTCCTCGATGTTTTGGGCCATGAGCTCCTGGAACCAGTTGTGGTCGTGCTCGTCCACCATTCGGTCTTCGAACACCCGCACAGATTCGTGCACCCACAGCCGCGCGAGCTCTTCTGGCACCGTCATCAACTTGGGCTCCCCCATCAGGACCCCTTGAAACACCTTGCTCAAGTCGCGCAAGTTGAAAATGTAGTGGCACTTCGCGGGGGTCGGCAAGAGCTCCGCCACCACCTTGGTGAAGGTGTACAGGGTGGCCTTGACCATGGCGTCGCCGAGCGGCACGAAGGCGCCCGGGTTGTTGGGGAAAGAGCTCAGCCACTCGTTCACGATGGTCCCAAAAATGGTCGCTTTTGACTCGTCGGACATTTCCACGTACCCAATGGTGTTGAAGTGCCGCAGGAAACGACCCGTGACAATCTGCCGACCGCCGCCCGGTGGGCCCATCGAGCCCACAAAGGTAATGTCCACGATGTTCCGGAAGGTGAGTTCCTTGCGGTCATACCACCCTGCTTGGTCGAACCACTGCCGCAAGATTTCGATCGGAGGCTGCGCACCGTACTCCTCGCGCAGCGGCATGTTCATGTCATCAACGTGAATGGCGTACTTTTTCCCTGCCGCGGGGCCAAACACGCCACGCTTGCGCTTCTCGAACTTGGAGTCCAGCAAATCTTGCGTCATGTTGGCCGACGCCGTGGCGGAGAAGGTCATGGTGAGCGCGACAATGCTTGGGTCGATCACTTTGCCACGGCTCTTGGACTGGCCCTGCAAGAACTGAGATATGTTGACAGTCTTGCCTGTGCCAGTTTCGCCCACCATGAGGGTGTGCTGCGCGTTGCTGACGAGCATGTCCAGAAGGTACGTGTTGCGGACGCTGTCGGTAGTGGGAATCACAATTTCCGAGAAGTTGAGCTTTCCCGGGGCAAAGGTGTAGGGGTCCGTGGTGTCCATCCATTTCACCCACTTTCCGGCTTCCGAATCGTACATGAACGCATACAAGTCGCCGGTCGTTGGTGGGCGGACTTTTTGCATCCCGTTGAAGCACATTTCCTGGCGGAGGAAGGCGTCAAAGCGCAGGCGACCTTCGTCGTTGGTGGTTGCTCCCACCGACCACACCAAGCAGAACGTGAACAGCTCATCGATGCCTTGCACCACGGTGTCGATGATTTCTTGCTTGGCTGGGGGCTTTCCTTCCACGAAGACGAAAGGCGCAAAGTAGCAGTCGAGCAAGCGCATCAGGGACGACGCCAAGTTGTTGTCGACCGTGGGACTGAGCTCTTTGAGGTGGTCCCGCACGAAGTTGATGGCTGGCCGAAGGTAGCTGTCCATCAAGAACACCAGCCGGGCCTGAATAAGGCTTTTCAGAGCAGGTGGCAGGGTGTTCAGCCAACTTTGCACGAGAACGTCAATGCCCAGCGCCGAAGGCTCCATGTAAATGATGCCCACTCGGCTCACGGTGGCGGGTGACGCCACTTGCAAATCCTCCACCTCGAACATCATGGTCATTTCTTCCGACATTTTCATGATTTCACCGCTGTTCAAGCACAGTTTCTTGTTGTCGTCGAGCACCGTGTTCATATTTTCAATCCAAATCGCATCCACGGGGCCATTAAACATCATCCACTTCCGGTCTGAAGACTGGCTCATCGAGGCGAGGCGGTACATGGTGCTCATGATCCCGTCTTGCCACTCGCGCGTGTTGGGGTCAAATGCACCGTACATTTGACCCATGGTAATTGACTTGGGGTTCAGTTGGTAAATGATCACCTTTTCATACGCAAACCCTTTCACTTTTTGCCGCTTGAGGTCGCCGAGGGTCTCTTGAAGCACCTCAACGTTCATGGTCTTGCCCCCTCCGGTAGGGCCCACCAACATAAGACCGTGCCGCACTACAATCATTTCGTAGAGCTGAATGACCTTCTCGATGAACCAAGGATGGAGCTGCAGGTTTTTCTTGGCCATGATGGCTTTCATCGATGCAAAGAGCTTGCCGTAATCGATCACCGGCTTCGAGATACCCGGGAACAGGTCACCCATGATGCCCGCGTACAGGGGTATGTCTTGGTCCAAAAACTTGGGAGTGTTCACGTCGACGAGCGCGCGCATGATGAGGCTGATCTCGTCAGCATCCGGCTCCGCTGACTTGAGGTTACCGGCCGCTACAATCACGGTCTTCACCGCCCGCATGCCGTAATCGTAGTGCGGTTGCGAAGAGCACTGCTCGGAGCAGAGCTTAAAAGTGCCCACCATTTTGTTGCCACACTCACGCGCAATGCCGAAGCCATATGCAAAGAACATAATTTCGCCAATGAGCGCGTAATCGGGAACCATCATCGCTACTGGTCGGAAGAGAGCGGCAAGAGAGTCAGGCAATTCAGTACGACCGGCATAGCCCGGGTTCATCGTGATGAACACACCGAAACCAGGCTTCACAGCAATGTCTGAATCCGAAAAAATGATGCGCTTCAGGCCAGCTTTGATGGCAAGCTGAATTTCCATAACTTGCTGCCCTACCACGGAAAGAACTTCGATGTTGATCCGGTTGAATTCGTCGTAGCAAGCCCAGGCTCCGCATGAACTCAAGCCTTTCGCAAACTTGGCCATCTCCAAGTAACCCAGGCCGTCACTGCAATTGAACACAACGCACTGCACAGCCAGCGCTTTCGACAGATCTTTTGTGGTCTCGGTCTTGCCAGTGCCAGCCGGTCCTGCAGGTGCTCCGCCCATCACCAGCTGAAGTGCCCCCATGAGCGTCAAGTAGCACTTATCGGTAAGTGGAGTAATCACCAGACGGAAGGAGTTGCCCAGATACTCGTAGCAGTACGGGCGGCGAGCCGCAACCATCATCGCCCACAGGTCACCATCATCGCCGTGCTCACTGCCTTCCTTTTCCCAGTAGTAACGCAACTGCGACTGCCACAAGAAATCGTTCAAGCTCGACGTGCCCGCAGCCACCAGTTTCACCATGACGTCACGCGCGTGCACGTCAATTACGGCGAGCGCGCCCACCTTGGTCTTGACGCCCTTGCTGAGCGGCTGTCGGACCAGCACCACCATGTCCGCCAGCTGCAACTTCTGTTGGTCGAGCGCGAGCTGAGGGGCCTTGGCGCCGTGTTCCCGGAAGAACACTTCGGTTTCTTTGGTCCAGTAAAGCTGAGAGCCGTTGAGCACGTGCATCGACGGCCACTTTTGCATCCTGCGATTTCAGAAACAAAGCAATGAAATTAATGACTTGAATTAGCCCACTATAGAAGGGAAAGTAATCCCAGACATATCAAATAAGAGAAACTAACAAATGTTTTGTCGAAATATCATATTCCGTGCCTACCAGTCGGTGCGCTTTGCCTCGGGATAATCTGCAAGTGCGAGCTTCATGATGTCACGGATCGACTCTTGGCTCTCAATTTCCAGCGCCATAAGCCAGCTTTCCACATTAGAGCCTTTCGGATCGAGAGGCCGGCTGAGCTCAATAGCTTCTTTTTCGGGCGAAACAATGTTGGTAATGATCAGGTCTTCGGAGAAAGTGGCGTGATCAACAGCTTCGAACACCTTTTTGAGGTGTGGATTCAGCTTGAGGACATCCTTGGATTCGGACAAAATGGTCAACAAATCGTCGTTGGACAAAAAGTAAAAGCGCGGAAACACGTCGCGTTTCGTTTCCAGGTACTGATTGAGGCCCTTTTGCACTTGGTCCAGATACATGACACCTTCCCGAAACCGCGCAAGAAGCTTTTCGTTGTCGCAGAAGTCAACGACCTTGGGGTTTTTCTTGGCTGCGCTGATCGACTGCCGCCAAGCTTTGTCCACTGATGCGTATTTTTTCGCTTCCTTGGGCAGCTGCTTGATGATGTCGTCCGATTCAAAGATGGGCTGAAGGTACATCCAGTCCCGTTGCACTTTGGCCCAGTTGTCAAGCACTTCGCTGACCACAAACAACTTGTTGTTCCAGCGCTCAATGCGCTCTTCGAAAGGTCCCTTGAAAGCACTGAACTGCATAGCCTGAGTCATTGTTACCTGTTCATCAAGCACGGCATTGATCTCGTCGAAGCCTGCGAGTACGCCAGTGCCAGTGTCGCGGTAAGGCCGGATGTCCAGTTTGAAGGGCAACCAGTCTTCCTCCATTTTGTCCAAGGTTTGTTGGATGGTGTACTCTTTGGCCGCGGACTCGGCCACTTTTTCGCACACTTCCAAGTGCTTGTCGAGGCCAAGGTTGACCACTTTCTGCAGGGTAAAATCGGGCGCGGTTACGTCGCCAATGCTGATGCCCGTAGCTTCCTCAATCTGGTCCCAGTGCCGTTGCGCCATCCCCTGGTTGCGAAGCGCCAGCAACAGGGGCACCAAAGGGCGGAAATCTTTCACTTCGCTTTGCACATGTAAAGCCACCGCGGCTTGCTTGTCGGACTGGTTGGCACCTTGGCCGAAAAACTTGGCAGTCTTGGTAATGGTTTGGAAGGTGTTGTCCACTACAGTCTCGCACAACTCGGCGTCAATCTCATTCCATGGCCCGTGCATCCATGCAGTGGACTGCGTTTGCCACTCGGCTGCGGACTTCCACAAGTTGTTGAAAGGCTCAAAGGTCTTACGCGCGTTGGTGAGCGAGTCGTACTCGCTGTACTCCCGCTCGAAGAGCCCTTCCCGGCTGTTGAAGAGCGCGACACTGTCTTCGGCTTCCTTGAGACGATTCGCCAGGGCAGCCCCCACAGCGGCGGCCTCGGTCACCTGGGCCAAGTCTTCGAAGTTCCCGAACTCGTTCACGTCCGCCTCGAGCGCTGCTGCAAGCCGCACGAAGGCCTCTTGTTCAGTGGTCAGTTGCTCGGCGAACTGCTCGCGCCGCCTCTCGCAACGCAAAGCAGCAGCTTCAATGCACGACTTGACTTTGAAGGGCCAGCCCTGCGCCATAAACCGAGCTGCCGACTGCTCCATGCCCACTTGGAAACAGAACGGATCGAGGATCGCTGTCGTGTACTCGTCGCACTCCGTGATGAGTTCTTCCAGCGGTTCAGTTTGGTCTTTCACGTGGGACAAGAACTCCTCCAGCGCCACGGTGTGCTCGATGTCTTCGGGTTCTTCCGCCAGCCGGCCTTCCAGTGTCACGTACGATTCATCAATGTAGTGCGCCATCTTCGCAGCGGCTGCAGCGTGCTGCACGAGCAGCCGTTCGATGACTTGGGTGTGCTTCTCAGCCAGGGCATCTCGTACCGGCGTGCAGTCGACGGCCCACAACCCGAGTGCGAGCGGGTCTGGCTTGAGCTCGTCCAACACTTGGGCGCGCTGTTGCTTATGCATGGCCAGCACCTTGTCGAGCTTGCGCACGTCGACGCGAGTGACCCCTTCGCCACCGGCAGAGTCATGGTCGTCGTCACCGTCGCCGTCGTCGTCGCCGCTGCTCAACTTGAAGTCCAAACTGCTGACGTACGCGTCCACGTCCTGGTTCAAAAACCCCGACCACTCGTCGAGCGTGGCCAGAAACGACTGGGGCGCTGAAAGGGTGTCCTCGAGGGCTTTCTTGAGCTCATCACGGCGACTCGCGACCCAGGGCGTCTCCAGCGTGGGGGTGTGCACCTGCTGGGGCCTCGGAAAGAACAGGCGCTGCATCACAAACCTTGGCACCGCAAACATGCCCTGCAAACTTTCCACGGCGGCATCGAAAGCTGCCAGGCAGGCCTCCACGTACTTCGCTGGGTCCGTAGAGTACTCGAAGACTAGGCCCATGACGGGAGGTACTGCGTCAGTTGGGCACACTTCGTTCTCGTTGACCGGTTGGCCCTTGTCTCGCTTCACTTGCCGTGCCTTGTGCCAAGCATCGATTTCTTTCTGCACTTCGGCGATGGCGTCGCCGTTGAGCACTTGTGGCAGACGGCTCACGCGGAGGCGCAAGCCTAGCACGGGTGCAGGCGGCTTCATGGAGGAAGTTGGAGACGAAGAGGCCGTGGCAGCAGCTGCGCCTTCTTCGTCTGCTGCTGCCGTCACCACCACCTCGTCGCGGCCTTTCACTTCCACTGTGGCCTTGGCAGGGGTTGCCAGCATCGCCACATACTCGTCTAGGGAGGCCTTCATGGTGTCACGGCACACGTCAGTCATTTCGAGGGTGACGCGAGTCAAGAAGGCCCGCAAGCGGCTGCCGACGTCACCCAAATAAGCTTCCATTTTGGCCTCGAGCACGTTGTAACCGCTCTCCGGCTGCCACAGGGGTCAGGAAAGAAGAAAAGAAGGGTATGGTTTTGTGAGTGTGTGTTGTTATAGGGGTGAAAGCTTGATTCTTTCATCAGATGTGCGTTCGTGACTCAAATGAAACAAAATTTGAAATGATATAGAAAGAACGAGAAGAGCTATCATGTTCCTGTCAACTCACTTCGTTGACAGCTTGGTCTTGAAGCGCTTCAAAAATGCCCGCACCGACGTCATGAGGCCAATCTTCACGCAAGGTTCGAATGCCGACCTTCTTCATGGTAGTTGCCTGTTGCGAGACAAAGCCATCGAACGTCCACACTCCACCGTCCATCTCCAGGTCCTCCTCCTATTGAATTATGCACATTCACGAGGAAGAAGCATCTTGCGATTTGAACGATTGCTACAACCAAGCTTTCTCCGTTTTCAAGTAAAATAAGGAAGCCCAAAAAGAATGATTTCAGCCCTTCTCTATTCATCATCACACCTCTTTGTACTCTTCTGGGTCCAGCAGATCTTCGCCGTCGAGCTTTTCAAAGTCCATGGCTTGAAAGATGGCGGCGCCCTTGCGTCCACCCTTAGGGGGTGCTGGCGCGGGCCCTGTGAACAGCACCCGCTGAGAGCTCGCCTCCAAGTTCATCTTGCGCACTTCCCGCATCACTTTCAACACCTACAGAAGGAGTGAAGAAGAGTGAAAAAGATAAGAAATGCCAGGACATCATTGAAGATGACAAAAAAAATGAGCCAGCATCACACCCGAAAAACATCTCATGGCCACCTCCTTAAAAACGATTGGCAGCACCAATGAAGCACCTACCGTTGCGTTGGTGACCGCTGCCTTGGCCCGAAACTTCGCCTCTGCGTCGCTTTTTCCCTTGTACTCCAATGGCAGGTCCGCAATGGTGCCCTTGCGCGGCGGCTTCGGCGGAGGCGGCTGAGGCGGCAGGGCCAAGTCCATCAGAACCCCACGGTGGCCCACGGCATTGGCTTTGAACGCCACTCCGTTCATGCACGCAGTGTGGCCGTCGCAGCACTCCCCCTGCAGCGCGGACACCAGCGAGAGAAACTGCGCCAGCTTCCGCCCACCCATGGGGCCCGGCACGCTCGCGGCCCTCTCCACCAGGGCGTTCAATTGAGGTGCTTCCAGAGGTGCCACTGTGCGGGCGTTGATGGGCACACAGTCGACGTAAAGGTGGTACCGGACCTGACAGCGAAAAAGGAAGTGATGAAAGAGGATAGAAAGAATCAAATAAAAAGCGCCCGATTCAAGAAGTGCAATTGCCTTAACATCTCTCAAGCCAGATGTATACAGTCGGCTCCGGTGGTAATTTCGTGGGGAAAACACGTACCAAACTTTCGGCGTTTCGGCGTCGGGTTAGCGCAGCACACAGCCTCGCCATAATTCGCCCGCAGTAATCGCCTCCTATGGCGGCAACACCACCACTGTTGCCAGCGACCGCGCCCTGGTCGAAGCACATGTTCAACGAGGCCACCCGAGCCGACGAAGGTTCGTCATCATTGCCTTTCTCACTCGAGTCCACATCAAGCCACGCTACCACGAAGGTGCCGTCAGTTTCGATCGCCTTGACGAGCGCGGGTCGCCACACGCCAGCGCAGGCAGCTAGGCTTTCGCTGATTGTGCGGCCATAACTGTCGCCAGGGGAAGTGCCCGGGTTCAAAGCCAACGCTCGCACGATGTTTTGCGGCGGCTGAGTGTCAAACACCACCGCTGAAACGCTTTGTTCGTTTTGCAGTGACGCCAGGGCTGCTACTCGTTCAGGAGCGTCCGTGTCTTCGTGCTCGAAGGTGCCAAATTCATCAAAGAATTCGAGAGGCAGCATAGGCGCGTGAGCAGCTATGGGTGCGCCAGCTGCGGACGCCAGCCACGCTGCCAACGACGTGTTGAGGTACTCGGGAAGCAGCATGCCTTTGCCAGGTGGCGGGGGCAGCAGCGCCATGCTGTGCCGCAAACCTGGCGACGATGGCCGCTTCATCTCTTCTTCAGCCTCGAGCTCTCGCGCTGTTTTCTTTTTCTTGGGAAACCGCGCGGTGGGCGGCGCCCGCTCCATGGGGGACGCTGGCGCCTGAAAGTTGGCCAGGAACCGGCCAGTCACTTCAGCCTCATCCGCTTGGAACTGAGCTACTTCAGCCCTGGAGAAAAAATCGCCGGGCGGAGCCTTGGGCTCGGCTTTCCGGCCAGCAGCCTTCTTGGGGGGCATTTCGTTGTGTCCCCCACTAGGCCTTGCACTACCTGTGCTCCTTGTCCTGTGTCCTGCTCTCTGCTCTCTAGCCCCAGGCTTCCTACAGCCTACAGCATCAAAAAGCTAAAATTAACGAAAGCCACGTAAGTTTACGACGATTTTGATAACGCCTCGCACTTTTCTCGTGTCTCGATGTCTCGATGGAGCGGAGTGCGGGCAAAACGGCTCCTACCGATAGTTGCTCCTGGCTAGCTAGACGTAGACGGTAGCTTCAAGCATGCGGCATCTGCAGCATGCGGTATCCTTCGACTCCCTTTGATCGCATCCCATTGGATACTTAAAGCATTGCGACATAGCTTTACTTTGGGGTAGACAACCGGTTGCTAAGACAACTACGTATTACACAATACAGTAAGTGCACACCCGACCATGGAAAACTTGTTACCAAAATGGTCATCAGAACTGGACACAATCGAAGAGCGCTCCATGCCAAACGCGCAATGGCAACCGGGGCGCTCTACCTACAAGGCAGGTACAATGCTACCCGCGCGGCTTCGGATGCTGGTTCAGTTGTCGCAAGCAGAGGACGCAATCGAGAACCCGCAGCCCACCGTGGTCTCCCGCACTGCGCCGCTCGAGGAGCAGTCAGTTGGAAGTTCTTCTCAAAACTTTGCGTCACCTTTTGACTCGAGCAGTGCGAACCCTAGCCCCTTGTGCGTCGCTGCGCGCGGCCAGCTGCCTCCATCAGTGTCGGTGCGCGTAGATCAAGTGCCCTTCGAAACGCCAGCTTGGAGCCCGAACAAAGAGGGTGGCAGCGTTTCTTCAAGTACCAGGTCTAAGGCTGATCTTGTAGGAAGCACTACTTCTCGCGCTGGTGCTACTGTGCCTTTGTTTACGGTAATGCATGACGCCGAGCCTCGGGCCTATGAAGATCCCAACGGACTACCTCGGCGCTTGGCGCGGTTGTTGCCCGAAGCTGCATCACAAGTAAATCAGCTGCCTTCAAATTATGGCGCAGTGGATCGCGGTATGCTTGCTCTGTTAGATGAAGGCGAGGACGACGAGTATGAATCAGGCTACGCCGAAGACGGAGGCGAAGAAAACGGTGCTGGTATGCCTCTTCAGCCGAATGTGGCGCGTGTAGTGGACGTGTATGTGTGGCATTGCAAGACCGGCAAGATGGCCCACCACGAACTGTCTGCTGGGAGCGCTCTCATGCAGCCTGCAGGGGGAGGACCTCGCTTGCCGCCACCGCCGGAAGCCTATTTCCCCTATGCTCAACCAGTGAGGGGCTCTATTGGCGAAAGCGGGAACGAACAACGACACAAGCAGCCGATGTCGGCGTCTGCGTCCACAGCAGTTACTGGAGTGAGCGTGCTGTGTACGACCCGGTCACGATTGAAACGCCGCAGTGGTCTCATTGAGGGAGCCTCCTCTGCGCACTCGCAATCGAAAGCTGAAGCCAGTGAGGGAACACCTCTAGGTCGTGATTCGGAGTGGTTCGATTCCAGCGTCAGCGGCGAAGGGAGCGCGGAAATTGACGATGCCTGGATGGGCTTTGACGGAGAGTTGCCTGAGGAGGTAACGAATTTAGGGTTATTAAGCCTACCGCCACAGTGCTTATTCTTCGCAGGGCTAACTAGAGAAGCGCGTCTACTTCTTTGGTAGAAACAGTACTTTTATTTGATATTTTACTTGAGCTGACATTTTGTGCATTGCTCGCGTGTATTCAGATTGAACGTCGGCGGGCAGCACGAGCACTCGCTAAAGCTCAAGGCTCTGACGACGGGTCTAATTTGTCGGCTGCAGGATGGAAACCACGTGCAGTGAGCTTTGAAAGTTTAGGAGGCGACCAAGCGCTCGGCCTCGAATTGGAGTACGACGCCGACCACAACCGCTGCCACGTGTTTCGGTGCATTCCCGGAGGGCAAGCGCATGCACGTGGAGTTGTGCCCAATGCCAAAGTGTTTTTGGTGTCTGCGCTTCCAGTGGAGAGCTTACGCGCTCCCCATGAAGGGGAAGAAGACGACGAGGCAGACGAAGACGATGATGACGGAGACGGCGACAACGCGAGCGGCAGTGGAAGTACTGGAGGCAGAGATCGAGAATTCAGCCCTAGTGAAGCAGTTATTCTCGAAGTGCAGTCGCTCGGTGACTTCGAGCGCGCCATCGTGCGGCTTCGCGGACGGCCCTTTGAGGTGACTTTCCTCGAGCCTGGTGAGCACCAGCGAGCTATCAAAGGACTTCCCTCCAGCGGGTATCTGGACGCGCCACGTGCAGCAAACCCAGAGGCAGACAAAGCTGCAAAAGCGCGTGTATACGCTGCAGCCGCTGCATTACCAGAAGCTTTGAGCGAAGCTTCATTGACTGCCCTTGGTGTGGCAACAAAGACAGAGGAGGCGGCACCAGATGCAACCTTGGATCCACCTTGCTCTGAAACGGGTACCGAAGAGGATAAATGCAGCAATGGGGACGAGGAGCAAACGTTTGAACCTGGCCAGGGTGCTGGTAACATGGATGACGTTGACGGAGACGAGGAACTGACTTTTGTGACTGGTCGCGGTGTTGGCGCCGTTGAATATCCAGTGAACGCTGATGGTGATGGTGATGATTCTGGCTTACAAGCAGCGCGCGTGACCCGTCCTCAAGAAGCTTTGCCATGGGAGCAACCAGCACCAGTAGCTGCACCTGTTGAGGAGCCACCACTGAAGAAGGAAGACGTTGTGGCACCTGATGACGCGACGGAGAATTTATTGAAGTGTCCTGACGACTTGCCCCTGGCACTGAGCCGCTCTGAAGACCTCATAACTGCATCATCAACACCTTTGTCTGAGAGTATCAGTGCCAGCAGCGCTTCTAGCCACAATCGCCAGTCAAAGCCGCGAAATGCGTTGAAAAGTGGACCTCGTGCCGTGTCCTTGCATTTCATTAACGATTCGCCCCACTTCAACCTTGAAGTCAGCTGGGTTGATTTCGACGGCGTGGTGCAGTTGCGAGCAGTCCTGAAACCGGGGGAGCAGCACTACGAGAAGTCGTGGGCAGGCCACCCGTGGAGTGTCACCGCCGTGTCACCGCCGCGCTTCGACCCGAGGCGCCACGCAGACGCCGCCGACGCCGACTGGGATTTACCAGAGCCTCATGACATGAACCCAAGCCTCGTGGTGCGCGTGGGGCAGGTAGCAGCCAGCGGCAGTTACACGATGCAGTGGGCGCCGCGCCGCCGCAGTTTGAGCTTAGCGAGCCGAGATGCAACAGCTACTAGGCTCGCAGCTGAGGGTGGGCGAAACCGCCCATCGAAAAGCGGCGCGTCTGCCACCGGCACTCATGGCAGTGTGGTGACTTCTAGAAGCACTACGACGAGTGCGCAGCGCGTTCGCCTGGCGCGGACTAGCTTACTGCAGGAACTGAAAGAGCTGCGGATGGACCCCACAGGTCAAAGCTCCGGTGCGCCGCCCACTTTAACAATTAAGTTGGTGGCGTCTCGCCGTGGCGAATATTTGACGCCAGCTCTTTTGAGCGCTGCCCAAGGGAATGGGGGCCACAGAGAGCAGATAAGCAGGAGAAGGGAGTAAAGATACCTGACGAAGGGGCACATTCCGAATTTGAAACAGAGAAATGGGCGTTTTATTAATGTGATGTCTGACCTCACCTCGGGCTCAAACCGATTTCCGAGATCCCCTGTGCTTGACGCATAATCCCTATTTAACTAGTACTTATAGCTTACAGAACTTACAGTGCAGTAGTGCCCTTCATAATTAACTCTTAAGTTCGTTTGTTCTCAAAATCAGAAGGCCCCGCGTAGTCTAATCACAGTAGATGCCTATGTGAAATCCAATTGAATTTAGAATCGAGATACGTGAGCTAATGCGTAAACCGATGTGTCTATATCTCTATTTGCGGTTTTATTAATATCACAGCACTTGCCTCTGTGTCATTTGACACAGGCCCCGAGGGGCCGAAATTAGAAGGCTAACAGGTAGAGATAAAAACCAAAGCAGCACAAACAAAAACAAGAACCTAATCAGGAACATTTTTCCGAGTGGCCACCACGGTCGTTGGCAGCCATATCAATCGCAACAAGAACAACAACAAGCGCCACGCACCATAATACCACAAGCGACAAAGCTCAAAAGACAGGCGCTTTTCACATAGGCCCCGAAAGGCAGAATTAGTAGTGGGCTAAAAGATAGAATTACTATCCGATGCTTCTCTTCTTATCAATACGGCACATACGAAAGTAGAAGAAGAGCTAATCAGGCACACATGTTGCACATGCCCGAGTGGCCACGGCGACACGGCCAAGCGTCCTTCTTGTGTACTCTGCATGATGCCACATTAGAGTATTTCGAGTGACCAAGCGCAGATCGTGCAGTGCAGATTTGGATGTTGTGTCAAGCAATCAAGCAAGAATAGCAATATAGCAATGCTAGCTAGCCTACAAATTAAACTTAGCCAACTGCTATAACTAGCTAGCCTAGTGTATCATTACATCATAAGGAGTAGCTTAGCTGTCACCATCTACCATATTTGCCTCTTACGTAGTGCCCATGTCAGCACTCTCGGAAGAAGCGTTTCCCATGCCGTCGCTGGATCACATTCACTACACGGAGTATGAGAACTTTTACGAGCCTGCTGAAGACACATTTCTTCTCATCGATGCGCTCACCAAGGTATTATTTATTCTAATGTACTGTGTCGACATGATCCTCGCACTTTTAACTTGATAGTCAATGTTTATAGTTTTTCTAGCGCCTAAAAGGTAATTTTCATTTGCTGATTGTTAGGAAGCTTCTTCTATCCAGGCGGCCACTCCTGCCTTCACGCTTGAGGTTGGAGCTGGTAGTGGAGTAGTGACAGCTCACTTGGCTGCTTTGATTCGTGCAAGTGGGCGAAAGGCTGTGCACTGGATCACTGACATCAATGTTGCCGCTGCCAACGCTACCATACGAACTGGCGAAGCTAACAACGTAGGAAATTGCTTGGTTTAAAAATGTGTGCAAGCTTTCGCTTGGGCTCGAGCGAATTGTCTTTTCCTTCATTTTCATCTTTTAAGCTTACAGTCGTTGCGTTCCTGCAAATTTTTCATTCGTTTTTGTGGGTTTTTGGGCGATGCGGTAGGTAAGTCATTTGGAGGCGGTGCTTGGCGATCTAGATGGACCTTTTGCGTCGAGATTACGAGGCCAAGTGGATGTCTTGGTTTTCAACCCACCTTATGTGCCTACAGAACCTGACGAAGTCGGGTCGTCTGGCATTGAGGCAGCGTGGGCAGGTGGCATCAACGGACGGCAAGTCATTGACCGCTTCTTGCCGCGAATTGCTTCACTGCTCAGTCCCCGAGGTCGCCTGTACATGGTATGGTTTGACTGTATCGAGACCCTATAAGATCTCCGTTTCAAGTTTATGATTCAAATTAATTGTCGTGCATTGACGTATCTTTTCTATACTCCTCTAAACAGCACACTCAATTATGCAGTAAATCTTCACGTCGTTCTGTTAAGTAGGTACTGGTCGATGAAAATTTACCGGGTGATATAGCTCGTCAATTAAAAGCATACGGGCTTGATGCCACTCTTGTTCTGAAGAAAAGAGCCCGCAACGAAGGTCTCGCGATCTGGAGGTGAATGAAGTATAATCCTAGTTTGTCGTCCATCGAAAGAATGAACGGACTGCTTTACGAGCTCATATAACTGAACACCGTCTTGTAAATTGCAGGTATGACCGGGCTGCGGAGACCTGACGGATATAGCTGCACGAGCTATTCTTTTTCGCACCCAGGCAAACTCGTTTGCTGCTGAGCCCAAAGATTTGCGCGTGAATGTATTTGTCAGCCTTTGCCAAGCATGAAGCAAAAAGAATATCGAGGTCTTAAACTCATTTCGATGAGGCCATTCTAGAGCGTACCGTATTATATGACACGACACAGGCCCCGAAGGGCCGGGAATAGGAGGCCAGAAAGATGAGATTAAATTATATAATGATCTATAATTTTTCAATGCGAAGCTTCTTGCTATTTACTGGTGTTTCTTTGCAATTGGGATTAGATTAGATTGGATTATACACCCCAATCCCCAATTGCAAAGGGACATGAATAAGTAGCAAAGAGCTTCGCATTGACGAATTCTCCAAGAAAAGCCCGACTGGGCTGAGTGTCCTTTTGTATAATGCGTGGCTAACAGTAACAGGAAGAAGTACAAAGCAAAGCGGATTATACTGGGAGAGAAACCAATATCATTAGAGGAGCTAAGCAGGCAAACATGCCCAAGTGGCCGTGGAAGCGCTCTCTTCAATGCAGAAACAGACGCAGACGACTTAAGTCCTGTTTCAAAATTATTTCATGAACAGTTTCCACTTTCAAGGGGGGTGGAAGTATTATGCTTCCTGCCCTCTACACACTATCCTCTTTACGATTTTGACTTGCGCGCAACGCACGCGCGTACACTTCTGCCCGCAGCATTGGCTTCTGTGTCATATGGGTTTGTATTAGTTCGAGTTCGAGTTCGAGTGGCCGTGGAAGCATGGAAGTAGCGTTAGCGGTCGGAAGTGGCTCGCTTTATTGAATCCTTCGCTCTTCGCAATTCAAATGATTAGTGATCAGACATGGCACCGAAGACCGAAGGGCCGGAACTAGAACAGAGACAGCACTGGAGAAGAGTGGAACTGCGGCCAAGAGGAAACTGAATAGTGCCATAGGCTCTCATCTAAAGTAGCACCGTCACTCCAGGTACCAGCAGGCTGAAACACCATCATCTTACAAATGGTGCCCCCTCTTTCCCTGCTCCATGTATGGTCACGGTCACACCAAGGGTCACGCCGTCGTCTCCGGTTGGTTGGCCGATTGATTGGTCGAAGACGAGCTACTGTCGAGATGACACCACCTGGCTGATTGAATGAAAAGTACGCGACACACCGACACACCAGCGACCAGCGACACACAATGGCACAATCCTTTATATTAAATGGAATTTCGACCGTGGTTCGTTCGTGGTGGTCGTCGTTTTTTATGTACCTACAGTGCCGTACTACAGTACAGTTCTGTTGTACATGTGCAGTAAACAAATACGCAAGGCGGACCACGGGCACAAGAATGGACACGAACCATGGGAGCTATAAGGGAACTCATTCACGGGCATTTCAAGGCCGCGCGCTAAGGTGCTAAGAACACGCACCTACTGCTCCGCAGCAAACACATTGTTCCGAATCCGCGCATTGCGCGGGCACCTGAACTTGTACAATACAAGCAAGGAAGGGGACACCTGATAGGGAAGAAGTTGAAACACGGAAAATAGGAAGAAACGAAACATGGACTTTTCAGGGATTGTTTCCCAGGTGCACCGAAGTGGACGAGAACTCGAACTC
>Ga0307930_1001222_pt1 | contig 20633 bp, 19 predicted proteins | sample OrgLakmetageno46_FD_203161 | JGI IMG/M metagenome (GOLD analysis project Ga0307930, IMG submission 203161) | Saline water microbial communities from Organic Lake, Antarctica - #46 | ecosystem: Environmental > Aquatic > Non-marine Saline and Alkaline > Saline | place: Antarctica: Organic Lake...
AGCTTGGTTTGCGACGCTGGCTCGCCCTAAGCAGGCTCAGTGGCCGGCTTCATTCAATAGCAGCGTCAAAGTGCCTGGTCTACATGATGAGGACAGAAAGGCGAGCGGCAGCAATGGAAGGAGCCACAGTCATAGGAACGAGAGGGCCAGCCCCCCTGGAGAGGGAAGACGGAATGCTGAAGACAGTGGTGGCGCCTCTTTTGACGGCGGCGACAGCCACGGCGACGCTGCCATCGGAGAAGCTGTCCGGGAGCATTTGAAGGGTGCATTTGAGGGCTGGCATGCGCCTGTGGCATCGCTGTTGGAGGCCACCCCCGCAGAGGGTTTTATCTGGGAAGACGCCAGGGCCCTCGATGCGCGCGCAGCCTCAGCAGCTGCCACAACTGCCTCATCCTCCTCGGGCAGACATGGTGATGTGGCGGAATCGAGCGATGCGTGGACGCAGCGCGTGCTGTTAGTGGGGGATGCTGCGCATGCGTGCGACCCGGTGTTGGCGCAGGGAACGGGGATCGCCATTGAAGACGGTTCGTTTGAAAGGAAAAAAGGGACCATTACTCTTGTCCAGTGTACATCTTGCTTGTACATGCATTTCAAAACAAAACAAGTCTTCCATGTCTCCTTGCCTAGGTTGCTTTCGTAGTGAATTGTACCCAGACTTAATATGAAAATATAACGGTTTCTTTTCACTTTTACTGGTGTGCGCTCCAGGTCTCGAAATAGCATCTCTCTTGGCAAACGAGCTTGACACTACTTCTACTGGCACAACGAGCAGCTCGCAAGAATCGAAATTAGCACTGCCGCAGTGGAGCGCATCAAGCATTGCCGCTGTGAGAAAAGTCTTTCAGGCACAGCGCCTAGGCCGCTTGAGAGTTGTGGAATTAGCGTCAGACTTGTCTCAAGTACTCGGCCACGGCGGTTTAGGTGTAGAATTCAAGGGCCCGCCACTTCAGCGCGACGAAGTGTCCACTGGAGATCGAGATGCTTCTGCTGCTGTCAAATCTAACGGAGATGCCTCCGCATCGCTAACTTCATCATCAACATCTTCGTCGTCGCCGCCGCCGCCGTCGCTGCAGTCGCCAACACCAAGCCGCGCCGCTGTGGCTTTCTGTGCTGGCCGTGATGCTTTGATTGGCCTTGTGCCTTCGGCGATCAAGTCGCGCGTCTTCGACGCGTCTCTGAAATGGTCTCTCGGGACCAGCTCAAGTCCTATGGCGCTGCTCTTCAATAATCGCCCATGGGCCCCTCCCAAGAGTGTTGATGCGGACAAAAACAAGAGGCTATGCGGTTTTAAAAGTGGTTTGAAATCCAAGTAGTTGGATATATTTTTATGCTTGTCGGTTCCAAGTATTAGAGCCGCATGAGTTATGGTCGCTGCGATTGTGACTCCAGTTCAGGATTCTTTTTAATGCCTCTCTAATGTGTGGAAGTAATAATGGAACTGGGTGAAGTGCCAAGGGACCAAGAAAGAAATTATTGAAATTATTGCCAAATTCGAAGTGGACGGAAAGCGCCAACCCCAGGCCAACCCTGTAATTAATCCGTTATATAGAATTTGTGCAACATTTGAGTTGTGATTCGATCAATTTGATAGATCCAATGGCGATGTTGTGAAGCGGCATTGTCTGTCGACAGGACGCACTTGGACGAATCTAGAGTGAATCCCTAGCAAAGTACTAATTAGGGTCGGCTCTCTTAGTAGACAGGTAGGCTATACCAACAGATTAGCCACCACTGTCGCATCAGGCGAGACAATTATTACAGCACGCCTGAAACCCTTAAAGAAAATCTCCTAGGCCTACTCTGGCCTACAAAGTTCGAAGGATCATGATGGCCAATCGATTACGCCCTGAGCCTGTCTCAACGACTGCAGTCACGCCGCTGAGATTGATCCGCAAGAAATCGTCTCGTGTTTGGGATGTTGATGCCGATGAGCCATCTAGCGCTTCTCCTGCTTGGTCCAGTTATCGCAGCAAGGCCAGTGAGGAAGACGACACACCCACAACATCTTCTTCGCGTCGCCGAAGCTCAGTCCTAGCCCCAGCGTCAGACTCTAAAGCTCGCCGTGCGAGCATCTGGGATTCTATTTTATCTCCTGATGGATTGTCTGATGATGACGAGGATTTTTCATCGTCAAGTCCACTTCATGCATTTCAACAAGCATTTGGCATGACTGACACTCCAGTTGATGAAGGGTAAGTTTTCAAACGCCAAATGGGTCGATATTTGAGCTCTTATTGCGTAGTGTAGTTTGATTGTGAAAAATGAAAGCCTAATATTTCATTACTTCGCTGTTACAGGATCGAGGGAGAGAGCAGTGATGGCAGCATGAAATTCATTTCCAAACCCGATGAAGAAGAATTGTCGAGCGATTCTGACGATGAAATAGCTAGGCTGGAGCACCACCTCATTGCCCAAAAGTTTGACAAGAACGATGAATTGGGTATAGTTGGTTTTATGACCCGCAATTCGGCGATGGTTGAATCCTTAGTGGGGTGGAATCTTTCTGCCCGTGTCGCACACAAGTGGCGTTGGTTTGTGCTGGTTACGGTGCATCTTCGTTTTGCGGACTGCGCTGAGCAACATGAAGACCTTTTCCATACAGCGGAACACCATTCGTTGCTGTCGAGCGTTGGGCAGCCTGAAGAAATCCATTACGAAGCTGACTCGAAGCCCACGCGGCGGGCCACGCTGTTTGGCAACGTGATTGGAGTCTACGAGACCCCCGTACAAGAAGGCAGGGTAAAGCTAACGCACTGCCTTGGTGATGAGGTCGCTGACATCAGCCAAGCTCTGCGCGTCCTCAAGTCAAACACTAGGCACCGGGTGAAAATGTCGCCGCCGCTGTTCTACGACGACTTGCGGCCGGGAGAGCCCAGGTATTTGCCCGATGCCTCCGACGCAGTGGAAGAAGGTGGCTTGTTAGCAGCGATTCAGACCGCGAGGCGCAACCGTGCAAAAGCAAAAGCCGAGAAAAGCGCGCAAGGCAAGGTTGATTCTGCTCCTTTAGAACATTCGAACGTTCCAACCTCGCCTGTCCCACTTTCAGCCTCGCCACGATCGCCGTCAACGCCGACGTCACCGAACTTGCTCGACGGCCGTCGTGTGTCTCGCCGCCTCACTTTGGTGAGCATCGGAAAGACTGGGAGTCGCGCAAGTGCTGCTCGGCACAGTCGGAACGACATCGAAATGACAGCGCACGTTGCGCATTTGGAAGCATTACGAGAGGAGCAAAGAATGAACAAGTTGCACGAACGAAAGGACAGGTGTAGCATCGCCAATACTGCAACGTAGTAATACTTTTTTGCAATGATGTATTTGTTCAACTTAAATCTTGTTATTTCTCAATTCTTATCGTAGGATTCATGAAACCATGGAATACTTTGCGTTTCGACCAAATGACATCTTCCAAGTCCTTCGCCAAAAGTAAGAAACTCCCAATCATATTTTTCTCTTACCTTACCTTGTGAAGCATTTCGTTGCCATTCTCATATTGTTAATAATTAACCTCTCACTTCAACTTGCATTCAATCTTTCAGTTTCGACCCGGATGGTTTTGCTCATTGCACAAACGCGTTTTACGCCCCGGCAAATTTGTTGAAACGTGAAGCTCTCAGATTTAACAGAGAGATACAATTTCTTCTTAGAACAATTTGGCGGGCAACGGATTCGGATGATTCTGGCGCGATTGATGAATCTGAATTCAAGGCGCTGCACTCGCGCATTACATGTGCCTTGTTAGGCAGAGCTGCATTAGATGAGACCGTACGTTTTTACCTATTCAAGCAGGACTGGCAGCAAGATTCCAAAGGGTTCACTACTTTGAATCGATCTCGTCTTGAAGACAGCTTTTTCACACTTGCTGACCGATTTTGTGTTGGAATTGAAGCCTCTGAGTACGTCGCGTGCCTTAATCGCCTATTGAGCAGAATCGTGAAATTTGACTCTGACACGGGAGAAGTTGGTCTCCGGAGTGAAGACGAAATCTGGGCCCTCAATGACACGGATCCTCTTATCGACGATAAGGTGTTTCAATTTAAGTCAAAGAAGGAACGAGACCGTGATGAAAAAATTGCTCGTGCGCAGGTGAAAGATAATGATAGAGCTGCGCTGACTAAAAAAACTAACATGAAAGAAACATCACCGCAACCAAAAAGACGCCTATCATCTATTCCAAGTTACATAAACATTGCGGGGACGAGCGGTGACTTGAATGAAGAGCAGGCATCCAAATTTATTGTGGTCTTTGATTGGGCGCCTGAAGATGGAGAAAAAGACGTCATGTCACTAACGCGGGGCGAAGTTGTGTATTCAGCAAAACGGAGTTTAAACTTGAGCATTGGACCACCGCCTGATCCCGAGGGATGGATATTTTGTCGCAAAGTTGTTGACAGTGAGAATGTGTTTGGATGGTGCCCTGAGGGCATGGTTTTGTTTGTAACGAGAGAAAAGAAAGAAGAACTATTTGGTCTTGGCAGCATTCATGAAAACATTGCTGCAAATATAGATCCGAGAGAAGATTACGAATTCAACTCAGGGTTTGACAGCGATGATAGCTCGGAGCGTGTGGAAGTCTTCATGCCACCAGAACATGACGAACGATATGGCTCAAGGGATAAAAGTGCATGCGACAAATCGGAGGCAAAAGATTTGCTTGACGGCAATCGTACTGAAGCCCCAACAAGAGCGCATTCTCGGCAAAGCGACAAAATGATTTCGAGCTTGAGTTCTATTTTTGGTCCTGTTCCGCCAGAGAACCCAACACCTCGAAATATTCCTGATCAAAGAGATATCCTCAGCGAAGCGATGCCCGAAGCATCGATCTGCACTGACCTACTATCAAAGACTCAACCTTTCAGCACCCTTCGCAGTGGGAATGGGCGGCAGCGACGCCTCGGAGGAGGCAACATCCAGTTCCCAGGCTACGCCTTCGAGCCCTCGCAAGCGATGTCGGAGCTGAGTTCAAGCCAGCGTTTGCGGGGCGACCACCAATTGACTTTCATGCGCACGCAGAGCGCATCTCAGAAAAGACGGACCATGGCTGGAATGGCACTGCCACAAGCTCAACCTGCTCCGCACATGGTTGCGGCAGCAGCTCGGCGCTACGCTGATAGCTTGAAGGAGACTTCCAAGTTTTCACAACAGCAAAGAAAGCTTCATAGTACTACTCTTACGGGAAGAGCTACGAGCGCACCTGCTTGGCCGATGAGTACAAGAAGACAAGACTCTTCAGGCGGCAGCGTGAGTACTTATGCGACGGCGAGGACACTACATCAGAAGTCTCAACGGAAACATTCCCTTGGGAGCGTCGCTTCAAATACCTTGACATCTTCGGGTCTTGTTTCTTTCTCAAACAACGCTCCTAAGTCTTTTGAATCCATCGATTTCGGGTTTACTGGAGTACCTCAGCAAGTGCGCCCAAATCTTCATGCGAACTCTAAGCACGCACTTCCTGCCACACATACTACTTCCAAGGGCACTACTACGAGGCTCGGTCGCTCTTACTTCAATGAAAAACCAGCCTCGAATGTTCTTCTAAGCTCTTTGACCATTGCAGGTGAGCCAGCAAAAGACGTCATTGACCGAGCTCAAGATTATGCTCAAACGCGCTACTTGACAGTGGGCAGCCGTTTGCAGGCTCCTCATATGAAAGGACCGAAGTCGAAGAACCGCCGCCATTCACGCTTTTCGCATTTGTAAGGACTAGGGTTAAGTTATGCAGAACATTCAGGCAATTGCATTTGCGTGCGATGAGTAAAGCAAAATAAAGTACCTGCTGGGTTATGCTGCGTTGTATGGAAGTATAGAATAGAGAACTGGAACTAGAAAGAAACGATATGAGATATGAGCGTGCCCATGCCGTAATCTGAATTTACACATCGAATCGAATCTGTATGTATTATTTAATAAACAAAACCACCAGGGAAGCAGGGAAGTATCAAGGAGCTTGATAAGATTCTATGTACGGCCCCATTAAATCATAGCACAGTAATTATTAATCATTAATAGTCAGTGAAAGCGACAGCGACTGTTTCTCACGACCATGCATCATGCATGATGCGTGACTGCACTAGGCACTAAACTGGCACTACGACCGAAATGAACGATCGAAGTAATCTCCTTGCTTTCGCAAGGAAAATGCGCTAAACTTTGTCAGCGACTTCGAAGGTGGCCTCCTCCTGGGTTTATCGCCGTGTTCTTGATGCCATTGTTCCGGACATCACTGAAAAGCCAAAAGGGTCGGGCAAGGCCCTTGTTGCGCCATGCAACCCGCGAGGCCTCTCGTGGTTGCTGCCGCAGTCCCCGCAATCCCCACCGCAGCCACAGTCGTGCCCAGGCTTCCCACCGCTGCGCCTCGGGTAGGTCCCTCTCTGCAGCGAGGCAGCGGCGCCCAGCCCTACGGCTTCAGTCTCAGCGAAGTGTGCGGTGGCCACTGGCGGGCGAGCTGCAGCAGCGCGCTGCTGGGAATGATAGGCGGCATGGCGGCGCTCCACCTTGTTTACCAGAAGTCACGGGAAAAAAATAACAATGAAAATTAAAATAAATTCACATTATTCATTTGCGCATCAAACGACGGGCATTACAAGCGCCTCCGGCGTATAATCAGCGAAGCAACCGGCGAAGAAAACAACGCTCACCGCTTGCTGAAGGAGCGCGAGGCGATAAAAGGAGGCTTCGTGGTGAAGCTCTTCAACTAAGAGCGGGTCTTCTGGCAGGGTACTAGTTCGTAGAAACTGGAGGATGTGTCGAAAGAGCCACCAGTCGCGGTCAAGGTAAAAATATGGGCCATCCTACAGCAGAAAGATTGGTGGACAATGATGAATAGGAAGTGGTGGATGACTGAACATGTGCGAGGGTCCTAAAAGTCGAAAAGTAGGAGAAGGGATGCACTAGCGCGAGAAAATAACGGAACAATCACAAACCACATCTTCGTCCATGGATAAGCGCGCGTTTAGCGTGGTGCCTTCGCCACGACATAGACCTGCCAAAATTGAGTACTCGTCGCGGCAGAGCACGCCAGCCGTGGTCTCGAAGCGCTGCCCGCCCACGTTGAGGCGAATAGGAACATGCGGATTTACGAAATGAAGGCCGGCCGCAGCTTTGGAAGCCTCAAGATCTGCGCGCGCCTGCTCGTTTGCTGTGTGTTTGTCTGACACCGCTAGCCATACTTCGGACAAGTGCTTCGCTTCAAGTTTCTGATCGTGCTCTTGCTTATCGAGTTTAGCCCAGACTTCTTTCAAACGCGCAGAGTTCTCCATTTATCAAAAGCTTATGGTTGAATCCTAATATCTCTTTTATACACCAAAGAGGCTCCCCTAGCGCCCAAACTTCTCGGGGGCTGCACGGGTGAACAAACCGTTACAGAATAAAAGTCGCGAGAAAAAGAAACAGGAACGTCAAAACACCATCCTAATATAGTACAACAACCGAAATGATATGGTGTAGGGAGTACTATGTAGGGTGCGGTGACGCGTGACGGTGACAGTGCTTCGCAGTTTTTTGCGTGTTTGATTTCCAGATACGCAGCAAGGCTGCCACTGGAAAGGGAGTTCAGGAAGGTTCAGCACTACATCTCCAGGTCGAATTGCTACTATAATCCTGGGCCACTTCCTAGTCTAGTCTAGTTAATACTCTCCCAAAAACAAAGAAAGGCAAGTACACAGCAGTCACAGAGGCACATAAAGAATGCACTTGAGCTGCAAATGCGCTAGCGAATTCGCTCCAGAAGGCCAATTAAGGCTCCAACTGGCGCCTTTCCTCCGAACAAGTCGGCGGGACTGAGTGCTTCCATGAAAACAAAGGCGAGCTAAGCACTAAGCAGTAAGCATGGGGTCACTGTTTACAATGATGACCCGAGCGGGCCTCCACCTCCACCTATCCCCCCATTTCGGGTGGCTTTGCGGTTCACGCCCCCCTGTTGTTGCTGTTGTTGGCGGTTCAGGCTGTTTTGCCGGCTGTTGATTGCCCCCTGTGGGGGGCGGTTGACGCTGGCCTGGCGCGCGGTGCTGCCAAAACCCCGCGTTTCCGGGTGGTCGTGCAAGCCAAAGGTGTCTTGCGCAGCCGTGCGCCGACCGCTTTCGTCGACTTTCAACGACCACGCCAAGGACGACGACGAGGGGGGCGATGGCGCATCTGCAGTTGAACACATGCTTGAAGGTGGCTCGTGCCGCTGGGCGCTATTTCTCAGCCGGCTCTGGCTAGGGTTCCCGGCAGTGATGCGCACCTGGGAAGTAAGCAAAGAATGGCCAGAGAGGTAAAGGAAATGAACCAAAAGAACCAAGCGAGCAAAATAAAAAGGCTTCCTTTGCATGCAAAGAGGTATTGCACAAATACCAATATCTCCAAGATCGCACGTCCAAGCAAGATCGCACGTCCAAGCATTTTATCTCTTCTCTTGTACTTCATGGATAGCAACTCTTCCCCTCTTTTCTTCACTCCCCAAAACAACTTCGCCTATCACCTGGCGGTCATCTTCGTCTTCTTCTGCGAATTCTAAGCTGGCGACTCGCCGCCTTTCCAGCTGAAGCTGCTGCTGCTGCTGCTGCTGCTGCGTTGCTAAACCATTACCCTCTGGCACTTTGTTCTGGCGCGGCAGTTGCATTGACGGCGCAGCATTGCCCGATGAGAAGTGGTCGACGGTGGCGTGTGCTGCCGCAGTGGGCGATAAACCCAACACGGAAGCATGACTGGCGCCAGCAGCAGCAGCAGCAGCAGCCTTTCGGCCACTGCGAGCGATGACTTTTCCGTGCTGCTCCATCACCTGCAGTGAACCAGGAGCAATCGCATCAGAGAGAGAGGCAAAAGTTTCCGTTCAAGTATAAACACGCCATTTTTTTCGCCTATACGTGGAAACCAGCACGTAATGCTCAAGTAAGAAGAGAAAAAATGAAGCTGAGTAAAGTGACGCACTCAAACCTCTTCTAGCAACTCTTCGAGCAGGTGTTGGGTTTTCGCCAGCTGCGCTTCTACGGTCTCTACTTTACGAGCAGTTTGAAGGCTGCAACGCAGCGCAAGCCGAGCTGGGTCTCGCACTGCCGACACATCCACCCCGCACACCACGTCTGGTGTGGTGTTTCATTTCGAAAAAGGTACATGTAAAAAGAGTGAATGCATCACAGAGGCAAAAGTTACAACAGCAAGATTTTGGAGCAGCCATTTTTGAGGACCCAAATATCGACAAACAAAGTGACATTCTCATACGAAAAGAGGGCAAGGAGAAGTCATGCATTAGAATATATTGGGGCGGTGTTGTCTGGTGCGGGGCTTGGAATTCGTACCAGGAGTATGGGTTCGTCCGTCGTTGGGCAGTAGGTTCAGCTGCGCTAGGATTGGGTGTGTCAAAGGCCCACCTACGACCCCAACCAGCATCCCGAGAAAAGCCACGCCCCACAGCGAGCACACTGCTAGGCCAGCTTTTGCCGCAGTTGTGTCCAGCTCAAGGAGATCTTCGTGGGAGGCGGCACTGCTCGATGAAAAATCGTGATCGGTTAACAAGACTTCCTCCAGAGCTACTAAGACTCCCGTTTCAAGCGACCATCCTTGATAATACGCTAGCGCCGCCCCCATTAGACCCGCTAGAATGGCGCAGCACAAGGGCGCTACTAGGACTAGGCAGCAAGCGAGCTTTCGCAAAGCGTCCCGAAAGTGCAAGCTTGCCGTGTGAGCTGCCGCGCTTTCTTTCACCGTTCGGCTAAACGAGTTAATGTTCAGACGCCCGTCACGGTCTGAAGCACGCCTGTAGTAAAGAAAAGTAAGTAAGTAACCAAGCAAGGTCAACCTTTCCCGAAAAAAAAACTTATTTCGTGGAAACGACCTCGCAAAACTGAGCACACTCGTGCATCAGGTGAGCCTACGAGAGCTTCTGAAAAAAAAAACGTACCTTAAAGTATGATCAAGTCGGGCTCGAATAGCCTGGTCTAGAGGGCTAGCGTTGCCCACAGTTTCGTACTGCGCCAGTGCCGCGTGAACTTCCTCAACCGTGACGTAAGGAAAAGTTGGAATTTTTGAAGCAGCGAGAAGCGCTGTAATGTTCGGCATCAAGTTGATTTCGTCCACCTAAGTAATGGAATACATAAAAGCGCACGCTCACGTGAAAAAGCTACACAACCAGGACGTATAATGGTAAGACACAGAAAAATTATTGCGAGGTGATTTACCACTCTGAACATGGTTCCCTTGGAACTAAGCCTTGAGCAACACCAAGACGCCATTTTTTCCTGCAATGGAGAATTTTGCACTGTACAGAGACATTTCTGAGCGGTTTGATCGTCTGACCAATCCACCAATCAGTGCAAACGTGCAAACCGTTGCCAGTTTGATTCGCGTGGCCAAGCGGGAGCTTAGAGCTGGCTTATATACAGCATCACACACCGTGGCGTCAGTAGTGGGGTTCTATGCCTAGAGCCGTAATTAATTTCTGACCGGCCAAATGAGTGACATGTGGAGCATCGGATTTGCTATCGACTTCGACTTCAATTCAAACCGCGGCGAATTGCACACTACAACGAAATCAAAATATGCTCCTGGCATCCAAGCACCCGGGAGGCAAAATGCAACACAGATAACTCGCAACTACAAATGGACATATGAGACACACGAAAATTTTAGACTAACGGCCTCTTGGTGCTCTTTCTGTGGTTCTATTCCAGTGTTAAATGTTTGTGTATATCACCGAATCAATTTTCAATTTTGCCTTAAATGCTTAAATGTTTTGGAAGTGCCACGTCGCATAACGAAAGCCCAAACAAATCCATTCATATTAAGAAAAGCCATAGCTACGTCGATTTTTGGCGAATAATATGAAGCGAGGCAGGCATTGTAGAAGAACCTATTTGTCTCTATGCCCTATTCCCTATTGACATTTTTAAACTGAGGTCGAAGGGTCCTCCTCTTCATTGGAAGCACCGCCGAATGCCGGCTCAGCTTCTTCTTCAGCATCTTCATGGTGGGTCTCCTCATAAAAGGCCGCTGCCGACACTGGTGGCTGCGGTGTAGCCATTGGCTGTGGAGGAGCTATGGGTTGTCCTGGAAAAGGAAACTGCACCAACGGTTGAGACAAGGGCGCCTTGTTATTATTGCCTGCGACGAGTGGGTTGACCGTGGTGCTTGTGGAGGAATGATGCGGCACTGCTGGCGTTGAGTTTGCACCCGGAAGAGGTGGAGAGACGGGCAACAGTGGTTCGCTGTCAACGTCTTCCACATGTGGTGCCACCACCGGTGAAGCACATGGTGGTGGTGGTGGTGGTGATTGAAAGTGCTGTTGGCGAGACGGGTTGTGAGAAGGCAGTGAGTATCCTTGTTGGCCTGGCGCTGGTTGCTGCTGCGGCTGCTGCTGAGACCGAAACTTATCGAGCCAATAAAAAGAAGCTTCCAGTTGAGCTTCGGCTTCTGCACCTTTAGCCGTTGTTGTTGGGCGATAGCTACTGCTGATAACACCGCCATCGCCGCCGCCAAGACCACCGATGCTTGACGTGCCGAGGAAGGTTGGCCCACCGTGCTGGCTGCTGCAACCGTGCTGCTGCTGCGGCTGGTGGTGTTGCAAGGTGCTTCGAAGGAGAACCGACTGGGACTCTTCTCGGAGCGCTTGCTGGAGAATCGAGTCGACAGTGCGTGGCGTGGTGGGCGCACCAAACAGGGTGCTGCTCGAACTGGCGCCTGGGTGATGCTGGTGCAGCATCATTGAGGAGCGCCCTAGCGCAGAACGCCCCATCCCACCACCACCGCCGCCGCCTGCGAACAGGTGAGACGAGCGCCCCAGCAGCGCGGACTGTTGGCCATACCCGCCACCAGCGCCCCCGCGGGGCGACGGGAGCGTGCCATTTTGGACCGCTGCGAGCACCGCGCTGAGGCCTAAGTCTGCTTCAAGGTCCACCAGCAAGTCGACGCCTCCTCCTCGGTGGCGCTGCCCTCCTGCATTACCCCTGTCGCCACCACTGCCAACTCCACCACCACCGCCACCACCAACGCTGCTTCCGCTGCTCTCTTCGTTCTCGTTGCCACCTGCTGCTTCTCCGACAGAGCTCTTCTCGGGAATCGGCGCAAAGTGCCCAGGTGCGCCGTTGACACTACTGCCGCCGCCGCCCGCATAAGCACTGCTGCTGCTGGTGCCACCCGCATATATCCCGGCAGGCCGCGGCGGCCGCATTTCACCCGTTGCAGCAGCAGCAGCAGCAGCAGCAGGGGTGGCGCTGCTGCCACTAGCACCCAAGTTTTGTTGGCGGTGCATCGAAGCCGACAAGAGGCTTGCCGAGGCTGCCAAGTTGTCCAAAGTGTGACGCGCCGCTTCTTCCTGGCGGGTCAGGACTTCGTCTTCCTGGAAGGCGCACAGCTTTTCGATGAAATGGTTCCCACTAGGGCCGCACTGCCAGTCCGGGTGGTTGATTTTGAAGTTCAGGAAGGATTTTTCCATTTTGCCTTGCTCCGACCGCATGCGCCTCCTCGGCGGGGGAGGAAGCTTTGACTTGCTGTCTTCGTCGTTGGTTGTTGTGGCAGTAGCTGTTGGTGATTTTTTGGGCGCTGCAAATCGTTCGTCACCTAATTGTACATTTGCGGCGAGCAGGTGTATACAGGAATAGAGATAGGAAGAGAACGAGATAAGAGAAATTACAAACGAAAGATAAGTGTACATGGTATCTAACGAAAAGAGCGGCATTGTTAGGTGTAGACAGGAGAACAACGAACGGGAAAGGAATGAGTAAGCGGACAAAAAAGTTCGAGCATTGCACCGCCATCCTCCTCCTCCTCGTCCTAACCAAATCGTTCGAAATCGAAGAGCGAAAAGCCGCACACGCTCCCAATGCCCTCCACGTCCACCGTGTAGTCCCGTATGAACGCTAGAATATCCTCGGCAGCGGAAGGCAGAGCCACCATCAGCAGATAGGGCGCCGCCAGCACCACCAGGACCTCTTCTCCAAACAGGGCGGCTTTGAACTTGAAAATGGACAGGAACTCGTCCCGCACGCTCAGGGACGCGCATTTGCCCCGCCATTGTTCGGGGAAGTAGTGGGTCTGCTCTGCCACCAGGTGCATGGCTCCGTCGGCGTCGTCGAACACTTCGGGGGGTGCGCGGCCGTCGCCCGCCAGGGACCAGGCCGTGGCGTAAATCTACGGATGATCGTTGAAAAAAAAACATGTGTGGTGTCAAGAAGGGGAGCTGCGGAAGAAACGAGTGAGAATATGAATAGCAACCCAAAAAAAACTTGCAAACGAAAAAGAAGACCCTCATTTTCCTCTTATTTTAAAAAAAGCAGAGTGGTAGCGCACCGCGGACAGTACTCCGAGGTGCCAGAGCAAGTTGTGGTCGCCCAGAGTCACGTGAAACAAGAACGCGTCGTCGTCGATCACCTAATATAGTATACATGAAAAAATAATTAGGGAAGGCGCACTGCTATTTTTTCTTTCAAATGCTACTGCACCACTTACAACTTCGGCGTGCACAATTGAAGGAGACATCATTGTGGAGATATAATAGTGTTCTCGTCATGGTCTACATGTTTCTCCTACCGCCTTCTCAACCCCTTTTGTTGACTCACCGTAATGAGCACGAGGACGCCCACAAGAGCACCAGCAATAAAGGCGATTCCTCGGCTCGCCACTGCTACCGAAGGGCTGTAGAAACGCTTCACGTAAGCGGCTGCGGGTGCATAAGACTTGGCAATCCGCCGCTCGAACACGTGCGGCAACTCGTTGAATTCCCGGAAGTGCCACAGCGCTAAGTGGTCCTGAGAGATAGTGGACAGAGCATTTGTGTCAGCAGGAAGTGACGAGAGCACGTTAAAACGGAAGTCATGCGCTTTCCTCTTCATCGCATTCTTCTTGCATGCTACAGTAGCTTTTCTCTATTCATCTTGTGCTCTCAACCTCCGTGTTTCTTCTTTGTCTAATTCGAATCTTTTTTTTTTCTCTTCGTCTGGCATTTTGTACAAAATCATACAGTTTAAGATAAGAAATGATAAGACATCTTTTCGCTCACCCATTGGCGGGGGCCCAAATAGTTTTTGTTAGAGCGCCACTCTTGCGCGTGCTTCAGGAAGAAGTGCACTGCCATGAACACCAGGACAAAGGGGAGCAGGGCCAAACACACCGCGCCCGTCAGCCAAAACCGCCGTTTCAAGCCTGCGCTGTCCTTTAAAAAGTCCTTGCGAACCTACAAGGATACGAAGGAGAAATTGAATAGAGCTCAAGAAGACGTGCGAAGTAGAATTCATTTTAGATAAGACAAAGTAAAGTGTGAAAACACAGGTGACGAAAAATGGTTGCATATACGTAATGAAATACACTCTCCATCCATACTCCCCCCCTCTCTCCATCTCTCATTTTTCCTATTCCTCTTCCTTACAACACTCACTTTGAAGTCCTTTCGGTTGAGCATTTGGTCGAAGAGGCACAAGTGTAAGGCCCACTCCAGGGTCTTGGTGAAGTACGACCGTCGGCTTAGCCGGCACCACCCGCCGAGCACCACGTCATCGGGCAACCCGCCGTACTGGGTGCCCCCGACAGACGCCGCCATAAACTCATCATTACTGTTGTTGCTGTTGCCGCTGTTGCTGTTGTTGCCGCTGTTGTTGCCGCTGTTGCTGTTGTAGCAGCTGTTGCTGTTGTTGCTGTTGTTGCCGCTGCTGCTGTTGTTGTGGTTGTTAGCGTTACCGCCACCGCCTATTCCACCGACGCTAACGCCACCGCCGCTGCTGTGGCTAGCTGGAGGATGCTGGTAATCACTGGGATGACGGTAGCCTTGAGCCGCATTCGAAGATGTCGAGGAGGCATAATCGGACATGCTCGCAAAGCTCATGAGAAACGAAGTCAAGCAAGGCGGCGGCCACCTCGGAATGGGCACGCGCAGCGGCAAAACGCCCTTGTTCAACAGCGCAATCATGAAGTTGTCCTAATACATTTGTACAGAAGGGGAAGCGCAGCGAAGTAAAGCGAGAGAAAACTGGTAAGAAAATCCCGTCTTCGCTGACGTACACATAAGCTCAAATGCAACAAGACTGCACCTCTTATAATAAGAACACAGGTTGTGAAATAATGATGAACTAAAGACCAACGCTCCCTACATTCCCTCATGCGCACGCACAGTGCATAACACGTATGTTTTTTAAATGTCTTTTTTTTTTTAATAGACGAACTCACCTTGCGCATGATGCGGCATGCTACGTCGCGTGGGGACAGGCCTCTGCCGTGTGGAGTGGCTAAAGCTACGGTGTAGGCGCCACTCTTGTGCAGTGCTTCGAGGCGGCTCACCTGAGCGAGGTAGAGTGAAGAGAAGAAAGACAAGTGAGGACGAGGAGGAAAGAGCGAAAGGCAAACAAGGAGAAAAAGACAGAAACAAAATTGGTACCACAGGAGATCGATGGAAAGTATCTGATTAAGGATGCATCAGTGTTGATCGAAAATTCAAAAGAAAAAGAGTGGGACCAGTACAGCGCAGTGCATGCCAACACTCCTACCACTTCGTGCCACTCGATGGTTTGCAGCTCCCTTGGGGAAATGCCGAGCTTGCCGTGCAGCAGTTGCGCCATCTTGGTGGCTTGCCGAGCTGACGCCACGAAAGCTGCAATCGACCAAGCCCAGTACGCCGCCAAAAGCACAAACCAAAAGAGCACCTGTGTTATTTTGGGGGGTAGGGTACACGAAGGACTGAGAAGGAGGCACGAGAATCAATTTACTTATACGTTTCAAAAATGTGTATATAAAGGGAGGAGTGTGAAGCAGGTATTTCGAATGAAACTGAAGTTGTTATTAATTCTAGAACTAGACGAGGTGTGTCAGTGGACGTAAACTGAGAGGTTTGCGTCGTCCTGCCTAAGACTACGTATGCGCGTACCATCGCGTCGAAGAAGCCAAAGGACTGCCAAGGGTTGCGCAGAAAATCATGAAAGGTAGGCTGGCAACTCTTTTCGTCGCGGCAGCGCCACAGCATGGGCCAGTCCACGAAAGCAAAGAGAAAGGTGGAAAACACGACGGTAAAGGCTAGCGTAACAGCATTGCTGATGCCCGTGACTAGCACCTACGAGAAACACGCGAGGTGGCGCACGGTGTTTGGTCGAAGGCATTGGGGTTTAGAAAGAAAGAACGAAAAGTAAACGATAGAATCCATAGAAAAATTACGAAGACAATTCAAGCATATTTAGCTATACTTTCGTATCTTTTCCGTTTTTCAAAGCCTCGTTATTCTAAGACTCGTTTCACTCTTTTTAATACAACGTGTGTCAATAACCAACCGTTGCTAGGCCGCGTTTTTCGTAGAACCGGTAGAGACTGCCGAAGAACTCGTCTAGGTCTGACACAGCTCCCCATCCACCCTCCGAAGCAGCGTCACCCCCTGTTCCAGACGCCTGGAATCCAAACGCCTCTAGTTCTGCGATGCTACTGTTGCGCCGTTTCGCTTGCCGGAGTACCTGTGGCTGCTGGTGAGACGAAGCACCATCAGGAGACCTCCGCTGCCTAGCCGAACCCTCCTCCATCATCAACTATTCTTTCGTTACGTAGCGTAGATTAGGCAGATGAGTGCGTCGTGCAAGTATTTTTTAGCGTCAGCCAACTCTAGTCTCTGAGCAGGCGCCAAGAAGTCTTGTCTGCAAAAAGCTGAAGGCTGAAGGAATGAAGGACTTGACACACAGAGCAAGGCAGGTAAAGAAAGAAGAAGAAGAAGAAGAAAAGAAGAAGAAAATTATTGGCGCCAAAAATGTGCCCAAACGTTGCCAGAATACTCTCTTCCGGGGGTGCACCTAAGTAACCTGGCGACGATCAATCTCCGAGCTCTGATCATCTCATATCATCATCTCATCCTCTCATCCTCAATAATAGCCTAATAGCCTTTCTCAGCGTCCAGCGTTTGCAGCGTGCTCCGCGGCCCCGTCTCTCATCACCTCAAAGCTCCAGGGTGCATGTAACAAAAGGTGAAATACGCGATGCCATAGAAATATTGATTTTGTAGCATATAATCTTGCACGTGGGTCGTTCTTTTGCATCCCAAGCCACGATATGAGTAAATATTAAGATCTCGCTATTTTTTTTCCTTTACCGACGAGCATCGCGTTATGATGACTCTTTTGCCTATGCACTAATTCCACAGGGTAGCTTTGAGATGTCTATTAAAGTGAAATTTCGAATCACCCCAAAGGCGGGCGAGAGCGGTGGCGCGTCGCCCGATGCCCTTTTAGCTTCACTCGGGGACCAGGTGCAAAACACGACACCCGCAGAGGAGATAGCCAAAGCCAAAGCCAATGCAGAGGTGCGGGCTAAGAACGAAGCTATGAAGCAGAAGCAGCTAGTAGCAGTGGAAGAAGCGCGTGACCGCAAGCTCTTGCGACTCAGAGCAAAAGCAGAGGGAAGGGGTGTAGACCTGGCCGCTGCAGTCGCCGCCAAGGAAGGAGGCGGTGAAAGCAAAGAAGTGCCCGAAACGACTTCGCCGCTATCCAAGCCTACGTCGCCGTCGAAGAAAGGAAGCAAACCGTCTTTGCTAGCCAGTCGGCCGAAAGTAGCTACAAGCAAAGCAACCACGGACGCCAAAAAACTCGACCGAGAGGTGAAAGCGCCGAAGCGAACCTCTAGTTTCGGGAGCAGTGGGTCTAGAACGCCGCCCGGCTCCAAGGCAGGATCCCCCTCGCGGGGGAGTTCCATGAAGCGGACAACGAAAGCGCCCTCCGCAGAGTCCACATCGTCCGAGACTAGTTCCTTTGCAGGCAATTCGTCAAGGGCTTCGAGCCGCACGAGCTCCTTTGCGAGCAGTCGAGACAGCAACAGCCGCCCATCCACTCCAGAATTGGCCCCGCCCAAAAAAGTGTTCGAGCGGAACAGTGCCAGAGTTGCTGCCAAGGCAACCGCCCCCAAAGCGAAGAAATCGTTCGCTGAGCAGCAAGCGGACAAGAGAAAGCTCAACAACGGCAGCAGCAGCAGCAGCAGTGGGGCACCCTCGGCAGCGGATGCAGCAGCCCTGGAGGCTCTCCTCCATGAAGCCGTAGCAGAGCAAGATGCCACCAACTCTTCAGAGGCCGCTGCTGCTGCGGAAGCTGCTGCAAAGGAGGAAGCTGCCCGGGAAGCTGTGGCCGCGGCATTGCAAGAACAGAAAGCAGCTGAAGCGGCGATGAAACTTGAAGCAGAAAAGAGCGCCCAAGCCAAGAAGGACCTCGTTGCTGAACAGAAGGCGAAGGAAGCAACTCGCAAGCAAGAAGCCGCAGCAGCCGCACAAGCGTTGCAGGAACAACAGGAAGCCAATGAAGCTGAGTTGAAAGCCAGTGGTGCTTCCCAAGAAGCGCTTGATCAGCTGCACGAAGAAGCTGCAGTTGCGCGCCGGGCAGAAGTGCAGCGTGCGGCCGTGGAAGAAGCCCGCGTGCACGAAGAAGCGCGAGCGGCGCGCGAGGCCGAAGACCGCGCCCAGGCTCAGCGCAAGCACCAGAGGGAGCGCGAGCTGGCGGCGGCGGCCGAAGCCACCAAAGAAGCTCAGAGAGAACAAGAGGAAGCCCCAGCGAGGAGCGCAGCCAAGAAGGCAGCAGCCGCCGCAGAGGAAAAAGCCAGAGAAGCAGAACGAGCCGCCGCTGCGGCCCAACAACAAGAACGTCAAAAGGGAAGCCAAAAGGGAGGCGAGGGTGACAGCAGTGAGGGCAATTCTTCTTCTGCAGCAGCAGCAGCAGCCGCAGTGGCAGCAGCAGCCGCGCGCAAGGAAGCAGAGAAAGCAAGGGTAGCGGCGATAGCGCAAGAGAAGGCGGCGGCAGAAGCAGCGGTCAAGCGAGAAATGGAAAGGAACGAGCGAGCTAGGCGGTACACGTATAACTGTGGTCTTGTGTAGCTCAAACAATTTCTAGTCTCGTTCTATCTCGATGAGAGAATACGATATCGTTCCAATGCTTCAATTATTCTCCTCTTGTTGTCGTACTTTCCCCTCACTCCTCACTCTATCTTACGTATTTTTGTGCTCCTGCCTCTGCGCGCGCGCACACCTGATTTGCAGCGCACTCGAAGCCCAATTGAAAGAAGAAGAAGCGGCTCGAAAGGCGAGCCAACAGGCGGCGGCCGCGGAGCTTTCTCAGGAGCTCAAAGCGCAAACGGCGGCTCTGAAAGCGAGCGGCGCCTCCAAAGCTGAGCTGCTCGCAGCCAAAGACGCTGCACTGGCAGCCAGGCGGAAAGTCGAAGCAAAACAGGTGAGTTGTGACATGATAGTGGTGGTGGTGGAGCACATGTATGGGCCCGCAGATGCGTTATTCCTTGAGTATTAGCACCATTCCTCAGTAGTTGCACTCTTCTAGTCAATTGGCAACAAACCGATAGCACATACTGTCATATGTCCCATACCCTTATCTGCTCCAGACCTACAGTCTCGTCACATTATCATATGTATACACCCTTTGTCGTCGTGCTCTCTCCCACTTAACACTACAGGCCACGGAGCACAAAGCTGCCCTAGCCGCTGCAGATTCTGCTCGCAAAGAAGAAGTTGCGGCCGCGGCGAGGCGGCTGAAGGAGAAGCAAGACCACGTGAACGCCACTGCGGCGCGGGAGGCCGAAGCGGCGGCCAAAGCCAAAGAAGCTGAGGCCGCACTGGCCGCGGCGAGAGCTGCGGAAAAGGGCACGGATTTGTAAGATTTTTATTGAAACGATTTACAAGAAGTGAACACAGACCAGGAGCTTGTGTCCCTTCAATCGACTTCTTGGTGTCTTTGTTTTCCTCAGTTTATAGATTCTTGGCTCATCTTGCTTATCGTGTAATATACGGAACTTTCTGTACAGGTACGTGCCCGATAAGGCGGCCGCAGTGCTTGAAAAGCGGCGGTTGCAGAAAGAGAAAGAAGAAGCAGTCAAAGCGGAGAAGGCGGCCAAGCTTGAAGCACAAAGGAAGGAACAGGAAGCTAAGGATGCGGCAGAAGCAGAAGCAGCAGCGGCTCGCCAGGCTGAAGAGGTTTGCGCGAAAATAGATGACGGTCTTTATTGACTTTGCTTCGCCAAGTCGTGCTTCTTCATTCGTCTCCTTTTTGAATTTGAAGCAGTGTTTCACGCACCGTGCATGTGAGTAATTTGCTACTCTTTTTATTTCATTTTCCTCTACAGGACGCTCAAAGGAAGCGAGATGAGGACGCAGCAGCAGCGGCGGCAGCAGCCGAGGCAGAGGCTCAAGCGGCTGCTGCTCGTGAACAGGCCAAAAAGAAAGAAGACGAAGAAAGAGCAAAAGTAGGCTTCTTGAGTAGAACGCTTTTCACCTTTTTTTATTTTCTTTGTTTATTATTTTTATCTTTTATGCTTTCTTCAGGCCAAAAAGAAAGCTGATGAAGAAGCAGCAAAAAAGAAAGAAACTGAAAAACAGAAACGAGCGCAAGAGGAAGAACAAGAACGTATTAGAGTAGAAGAAGAAGCCAAAAAAGCAGCCGAAGAAAAGGCAGCAATTCAAGCCAAAAAGGAGGCCGAAGAAAAACGCAAGTCCGAAGAAGCCCAAAGAAAGGCCGAAGAAGAAGAAGCCGCGGCCGAAGCGGCCAGAATAGCCGAAGCCGCTAAAATTGCCGAGGAAGAAAAAACAGCTGCAGAGGCAGCAGCGGCAGCGGCAGCGGAGAAGGCTGCTGCCGAAGCAGCAGAGCAAGCAGCGCGCGACAAGGCGTTGCAAGAGGAGGCCGAGGCTAAGGCAGCTCTGGAAGCAGAAGAAGCGG
>Ga0307930_1001227_pt1 | contig 20577 bp, 23 predicted proteins | sample OrgLakmetageno46_FD_203161 | JGI IMG/M metagenome (GOLD analysis project Ga0307930, IMG submission 203161) | Saline water microbial communities from Organic Lake, Antarctica - #46 | ecosystem: Environmental > Aquatic > Non-marine Saline and Alkaline > Saline | place: Antarctica: Organic Lake...
GCGCCATGCTCTCGTGTGGATTCGCAGCCGCCTTTCGTAAAGCAGAGCTCTTGCCATCACTTCACACGGCAGTCGGACCGTGCGACCTCACACGAGCATCGATTACTTGGATCGTCGGCGGCGTCGCCATCGCTAACCCCTTAACAGAACAACTGGCAAGTCTGACTACCGGAGACTATTGCGTTGTGAAGCCACCTACTAGCAAAGCCGACCCGTTTGGACTTCACTTTACCACTAAGCCAATCTACCTCCCCTTTCAAGACACGCTCGGAAACGCGGCAAAGAACGTGGCAATACTGGTCACCACCGTTCCTGTCAGCATCGACCAGCAACCCTCCGTGCCGCTGTTCAGCTTTAATGCAGAGGGCGCAACGATGAGTCACGCTGAGGCTAGCCGTGTATTACAACACGCACTCAAGGCAGCGTTCCCTCTTGCCGACTCCTCGCGGTGGTCAATGCACTCCCTTCGTATTGGTGCAGCGACCGCATTGATGAAGGCAGGGGCGTCTATGGAGCTCATTCAGGCATTGTGCAGGTGGCGAAGCCCAAAAAGCGTCAACATTTACGCACGACTTGGTGCCCAAGACTACGGCACATGGCTCGTAAGGGCGCAAGCCGAGCATGCTGACTCTTCAACCACGCGCAACTTGCCGCGGTTTGACTATGACGGCATCGTCGAAGCCTTGTCCGGCTCCATTGACGCGTGGGATGGCGACGGCTGCTGACGTCTAACACCACGTTCGGTGTCCCACTCAAAAAAGTGAAGTACAAAACGGTCCCCTGCCAAGGATGGAACAAAACGGTCCCCTGCCAAAAGATGGAACAAAACGGTCCCCTGCCAAAAGATGGAACAAAATGGTCCCCTGCCAAAAGATGGAACAAAACGGTCCCCTGCCAAAAGATGGAACAAAATGGTCCCCTGCCAAAAGATGGAACAAAATGGTCCCCTGCCAAAAGATGGAACAAAATGGTCTCCTGCCAAAAGTCGGAAACGGTCTCCTGCCAGATCGGAACACGGTCTCCTGCCAGATCGATACATGGTCTCCTGCCAAAAGTTGGAAACGGTCTCCTGCCAGATCGATACAAAACGGTCTCCTGCCAAAAGTTGGAAACGGTCTCCTGCCAGATCGGAACAAAACGGTCTCCTGCCAAAAGTTGGAACAAAAATGGTCTCCTGCCAAAAGTCGGAACAAAACGGTCTCCTGCCAAAAGTCGGAACAAAATGGTCTCCTGCCAAAAGTTGGAACAAAACGGTCTCCTGCCAGATCGGAACAAACGGTCTCCTGCCAAAAGTCGGAACAAAAATGGTCTCCTGCCAAAAGTCGGAACAAAATGGTCTCCTGCCAAAAGTCGGAAAAACGATCTCCTGCCAGAATTTTTGGACAAACGGTCTTGCCAACTGATTCTTTCCCTTGCCATCCAACGCAACGCGATCTCTTTCTTCAACGGAGCGCGCATACATGGCTTGTGACTTGTGGCTGGCTGCTTCTTCACTTCCTACTGAATTTGGTATTATGGGTCCTGCGCCCTCAGCCTACGACAAAGGGCGCTGCCAACTCCCTTCGAAACCTCATCATATGGGTCGGCGCCCTCGCACACGAAGGCGCCCACTCGGGTCGAAGGAATTTTAAACCAAAAATCCCAAGTGAAAGCAAAGACAATTACTTGAGGGCATTTAGCGGGAATTCTAGCGCAAGGACCGGGCAGGCTACAGGGGAGAAGCGTTGTTGTCCGTTGAAGTGGACATTCTGTTTTCTCCACAGCCAATCGGGTCTGAGCACGAGAACCGGGACCTACAACACCTTTCACACCACAAGGCGTTGTTGAAAACCTTCCCCGCTCTCTCGCTCAGGTGAGTCAAGCTCGAACGCCACGGCAGAAGGCGCAGAAGAGATCTTCAGTGAAGGAGCAAAGAATATTTAGAGTAACGAGAGCAGAGAGGCTGCGCAAAGAGTTCGTGATCATGTTTTCTGTTGTGCCCACCTCCACCCCTTCAATATGTATATTCCGCCTGGGTCGGCGCCCTCGCACACGAAGGCGCCCACTCGGGTCGAAGGAATTTTAAACCAAAAATCCCAAGTGAAAGCAAAGACAATTACTTGAGGGCATTTAGCGGGAATTCTAGCGCAAGGACCGGGCAGGCTACAGGGGAGAAGGCGGCATGGTTTATTTTAGTAGGCCCCTACGGGGTTTCTGAGCCAAGTCCAACCGCCAGCATTATCATTCGCTTCTTCGAGGCCAAAGTGAAGAATGGTGAATGCTCAAGCTGCGCAACTGCTCAACAAACCGCCGAAAGAATAGCTTCAGACATTATTGATACTGGTACTACTAGAGAGCTTGAGACCGCAGCCATGTAAAGTACACGCATGCTTGCAAAGTTATTGTATTAACTATGCTAGCGAAAGCAACAGGCTGTAACCTTCGACGTCAATTCACGTGGCCACCTTCTCTCTTCTGTAGCTATAGCTCCTATTAACTAGCAACTGGGCGAAGCAACTGATGCATATACTCATATGAGCAGCCCTAGCTAGTATTTGAAGTCCAAGCGGGTCAGCAATTGCTCCTATGGCCAGTCCCAACCGAGACGCAGTCCCATTAGTCGACGCCATAGACCCATTGAATGAACCGTCCGATGCCGAAGTGCAAGCATACGCGGCATTCCTCGGTATACTCTCCAACGAATCTCATCTTTTATGGATTGCTCGACGTGGCCTCAAGCAGGCGCTGCCGCCTCCGTGGCAGCATTGTCGAGATGCTGGAAAAGGCTGTGACTTTTATACGAATGCTGGCACAGGCCAAACCCAGAAAACTAATCCTTTGGACGAGTTGAACAAGGAGCTTGTGCGCTTACACCAAACAGCAAGTTCTGAAGGCCGCGAACACGCGTCAAATTTGCGGCCGAAGGAAGATCCTACCGACAGTAAATCGACGAAATCAGGAATTAGCATAAAGAGCACTTGCCTAGACAGTGACTTTGGCAGAACCATCCGCTGCAGCAGCAGCAGTAGCAGCAGTAGCAGCAGTAGCAATAGTGACTGCTATAGCAGCAAACGCGGTGCCGAGACCAAGACTATCAGCAGTGGCAGTAGCAGCAAAAGTGGTGCTGAAACGGCATTGTGCCACGAGCCATGGGTCAAGGCGCTAGAGCATTTTGAGCTCGCAGTGGAGGTGCGTCAGTCTACAGGATCAGCCAAAGCAGCAGTTGCGTTGGCACTGCTCATAGAACAAAAAGCAATGCAAGTGCCAAATGTGGTAAGCCAAACTACTTAAAAGTAATGAGGTTTTGTGCGCTTATTTTGCATTAAATTGGGACTTGCTCAGCTTATTGCAATATGTGACTTAACACTGATTGATTTCGAGGTGCTGCCCTGCTCTGCATGGCACCGAGGTGACTGTAAGCACATGTATTTCTTTTTGCTTGCTCAATTTCTTTCTATCCATCCTCCTTTATTTTTCTTCTATCGTTTCATGCAGGTTGCTCTCTCACACTATTGTGATCCTCTCGGTAACATTAGCTTTTATCGAGGGCAGGTGATGACTATCAATACTGCGGCCATATCGCCAACTTCGTCGCGCCATTCGCTGACGCCAATTTTGCAGCCAAAAGTACAGGAGCAGCAGCAGCAGCGCACGCAACATTCAATCCCGAATGGCAAAAATGCTGCTGTTGCTGCTGCTGCTGCTGCTGCTGCTGTTCAAATGCCATGTGGTTTAGGGGTGCAGCTGGTTAAAACCGGGCATCGCTCGAGCGGGTGCTTTGTGCGGGGCTTACAGCACGGGCACGGGGTGCAGCGGCACCCAAACGGCAGTGTCGCCTACGCGGGCGAGTACATGGTGTGTGTGTGTTTTTTTTGCTCACTTTTTGGTTTTGTTCTTCGTTTTCTATATGTTTTTGTCCATTTTTCTTGGAAGAATGGCTATGCTATTATACAGACTTTGTGACGTTGACGCAAAATAGGGAGGCGAAAAGCATGGCCTTGGTTCTTTCTTTGACGAAGTGGGGACCTTGCGCCATTCTGGTGCTTGGTACCGGAACGCACCTCGCATCGAGGCAGGGCGTGCCTCCAGTATCTCAAGAGACGTTACCGATGAGGCAGCCGCAACGACTAATATTGGTAGCCCAATCGATAAAGCTAGTGTTGGGATCCAAAGAAGTAGCAAAAGCTCACCGCACAATCTCCCTGATGCGATAGGAACGGCTGGAGCACACCAGGAGGGATTGACTACTTCTCTTCCACCTCCGATTTCATCTCCGCCTCGACAGACGCGTCCTGCTCTGCGGCCTTTGCCTCCTGCTACTGCCAAAACTGCCGTGAATCCCTCCACTGCTTCAACCGAAGGTGGTTGGAGATCACCGCTCGTACAGCGCCGTCGCGTCTTCTCCATCGGGGCTGATGGCCAGCGTGTGATGCCTCAGTCACCAAGTACATCCGCGCAGTATGATGCATGCAATCGTGTCAAGGGAAGTTCCACCAAGGATGGTGGCGATATACCGGAACCTCCCTCTGTAAATCGAGTTGATTTTGCGAGCCCGCCAGCGTCGCCTTCATCGTCGTCCAGTATTCCTCCTGCTTCAACAGCGATGCCTTCTTTGACCAGCGAGAGCAAACCCTCTAAGATATGTGATCGTGAAACCCTCATGGAGGTCGCGCGAGCTTTTAGCAGACCTGCTAGCGAGCACCGTTGGGAGTACGAATATTGGATGCATTGGGGATCAGCACGGCCACTGCGAGACTGGGAAGGTGTCACCGTGGGGTCGAGAACTAATAAAACAGCAGCAGCTGTACCCGTATTAGCCCCTCTAAGCAAGATCGTTGCAGACGATGACGCATCCGTAGGTAGCGCAGAGGACGAGCCTAAAGGTATGGAGGGCAAACCAGCAAGAGGAATACCTAGAGCCAAATCTGCAGTGGTAGAAGCGGTCGTCGTGAAGCTTGACCTCTCACCAATGGGTTCCAAAGCTGGAGGAACCAGCAAAGTCACTTCCAAGACAGCTTTTAAGGGCAATCGCTCAGAATCGAGTGCAGCAAGCGCGGGAGGAATAGATATTAGAGCAGGAAACAGCGCTGAGCGCGTTGTTTTCGGGATACCAGTGCCAAGAGCACTATCGAGTTTGCACAGTTTACGCGAACTGAATTTATGTGGACTTGGTCTCACGGGTTCAGTGCCAGAGAATTTTGCATCGCTTGGTGGTACGCTTACCCACCTCAATCTCAGTGGGAACAAGCTTACGGGCCGACTCGACGCAGAGCTGCCGTGGGTAAGAATGTGTTGCGTGCATGTGCTGTGCAGTGATAGTCTATTCCTTGGTGTGTTCAGCAGTATCATTTTGATGTGCTACACCTCTTCGCTTGTTTGAAGGCGTCTCTTACTCGCTTGGAGCGTCTTGGGCTTGCAGACAATTGCTTGTATGTCTTGCCAATCCATCCAGCGGCAGTTCTGGCGTGGAGTGGTGGAGATAGAGGTGTTGACCACTGTGGTAGTAACCGTGATAGCAATAGTACTGGTGGCAACTCGATCAATCGAAGCGGCGACTACAATCAACCGTGTAGCACGCCAAGATGTTCACCGTCGCGATTGTCGTCACCCACGCAAACAAAGTCGAGTAGTAGAAGGAAAGGCGCTTCAAAAGTCACTAGCTTGCTGAATAGGAAATGTACCACTGATAATGTGCCGGCAGCGGCCGCTGGTAGGCTTCTTTACCTGAACCTCCGCGGTAATTTACGCCCAACGTCTGCTGATGGTCAGTTCTATAGACCTCCTGAAGACTCGTTGTCTGCTGGTGCCTTTAAGGCGGCTTCAAGAAATTCTTCCAGCTGGGGCGAAGTGAACAGTTGCAATGATATCATCAACAACAACAGCAGCAGCGGCAGCAGCAGCAGCAGCAGCAGCACAGTATTAAAGGCCCCACCGCACTTGGCTGCATCAGGAGCTCCTTGGATTGCTGGCGTGGTTGAAGCCGATTTGGTTGGCGATCCTCGCTCACTGCTGGGCAAGTTAGCGCACTGGTACGGGCTTCGTAGCTCGATGCATATTGCTTAGTGCGTTGCCCAAGCCACAGATGACCTCATTTGGGGTACTCTAAGCTCTAAGATCCTTGACAAAACTTTTAATAAATCACTTCAATTATATCCTATATCCTCTAGGCCCAAAGAAGTAGAATTTCCTATATTAGCGTAGCTGCTGTGTAGCACGGTTGAAGACTTTCGCTATGAAGCAATGCACTTCCTACTGCCGTATCCATTAGGGTATGACAAAAGTAGCCGCTACCCCATTAGGCCATTAGTGCAAAAGTCTGTTACCCCATTAGGAATTTGGGGCGTGTAATTTTCAGAACTCATCAAGAGCACGCATAAAGTTCGGCTTTTGATGTCAAAATATACGGTGATTCTATCAGCTCCCCATGCGCCGGAGTCATTTGGGTGCTCGTATTGTAAAAAATCAATTACAAGGACTGAACGAAGTACAGCAGGTTACTGAATTATATAATAAGGGACGATGTATTGGATGTTGGCGTAGGATGTGTCGCAGATAAAGTTGTCATAAAACCACCTGAATTGACTTCAAACGAGCTTTCTCATACCGAAGAAACTGTGATGCTCCACGATGTCCATTATCCATGACCAAATCTGGCATGTACAAGTATTTGCATATGATTCAACCTATGCATGTCGACCAGCAGAAGTTTACTATAATGCTCGCCTCTAGCTAGATTTCTAAGTCATAAGATACTACTTTTTGAACAGAGCTACAGACCTACAGTAGCTAAATAGTAAGTACAAGACCTTGCTTTAATTGAAGTCTATTGAGGTGTATTTAAAAATTATGCGATAGGATATGAAAAAATGCTTTGATGTTGGATTAGCACGTGACAGAATGATACTGTAATATTACTTTGATGACAATCTTTGACACGATGCTTGAACAGCAGTGCATCAACGAAAAGAGTGCTTGGATGCCTGTATGCCTGACTGCTTACAGTATGTGAGTCCTCCTGTGTGAATTGATCACGTACAACGCAAGCTTACCAAAATTACCGGAATCAAACTTCCCACAAATCTAGATTCACATTAATCGACGCACCGAAACAAAAGTGGACAAACGGGCGCACGTGCCATATAAGACGTACCTTCCAAGCATGTACAACTAAAATCTGTTCGAGAGAACAACTTTTATGCAAATCATGTCAGCGCACGTGCCAGTAGCCACTATCATGTGTGCTCCCAGAGTGCAATTTGAGTGCACGTGCCACTTTATTTATGCGTGACATTTTGGTAATTTGGCATTAGCCCGAATGACTTACTCTATCAGAATCTCGACAGAAGTATGGTGCAATTCCTTTGATCAATTGACCCATACTTCAATTCAAATGTGATCGTCGCTGATCTAAATATCATCGATGTCATACATTGGGCAGCTTACTGGAGGTCTCAAGCCCCAAGTCACTAAGGAAGCGAACTCGTCCAGCACGCAGTCGGTGGCCACTGCTTCGGCTTCTTCCTCTTCTTCTTCCTCTTCTTGTCTTACTTCATCATTTTATTCAATCTCGTCTTCGACATCTCTCGCATCTCCATTGTGCGGATCTGCATCATTTCATCATCTTTCGCTGCGCTCCACCGAGGTATGCGCGCGCACATGGGGTCTAATGCGCTCCCTCATTCCACCCTCAACCCGTTGCCCACTCAACTCGTTCACATTGTGCTGAAACCAGAAGGTTGAAACATCGATCAACAAGGGTCGAATAACTCAACAAGTAACGCCCCGGACAACGCTGGAACGCCAACTGGGGCCAGTTGGAGAGACAAATTGGGGAGTTGCCTCTGCTCCTCATGGCCTCTGCTCCTCGAAATGGTGCCTCGACGCTGAAGATTTCCAGCACCACACCCAGGAATCTTCAATGATGCAACCTCAACAGCATAACTACGAAAGGTCTGAAGACTCAGTATGCATTTCTTCTCTTGAAGTTATTTCTGGCCTCGGGCACGGTGGCTTTGGCTGCGTTGTTCTTGTGGTAGATAAAACCACTGACCGCAAATATGCGATGAAAATGATATCGAAGCAGATTGGCAGCGGGCGAACAATCGACAAATTGCGCATCGAGAGAGAAGCCGTCGCGCTTGCTATGCCCAACTCATTGTTCCTTCAAAAATGTTACGCGGAATTCCAGTCCTTTAACAACGTCTTTTTTGTCCTCGAATATATTGAAGGTTTGAACACATGAATATACTTTTTACCGCCAATTACATTGATTATTCGTTCCCTCTTAACCGTGTCTGCAATTGACTCATTCTCCATTTAGTGTGCGTCCTACCAGGAGCCGACCTGTATGATGTGTGAGCTTCGTTCCTTACTTTCAAAACAGTTTTTTTTTCGCCTTGAGCATTCAATTTTTACTTATTCTTCATCACTGGACGTTATGTCAGGCGGCGACTTGTATTTCCACCTGGCACGTATTACGCAGGGTGGAGCAGAAGGTTTCCCAGTAAATGAAGCTAAGATTCTTCTTGCTGAAATCTCGCTCGGCGTGCACCACATGCACCGTCACCACTTCCTCCACAACGATTTGAAACTTGAAAATATTATGATCACGCGCAGCGGGCATGTCAAATTGATAGATTTTGGACTTGCACGCGCCTTCACGGGCTTCGTAGAAGAAGCAACACCGACGGGTTCACTCCTTTATATACCACCCGAACTCCTTCAATTCAAAATAGGGGGCCCGTTTAGGGACTGGTGGGCTGTTGGCGTTGTTGCTCATGAGTTGCTGACTGGGCGAAGTCCATGGTCATCCCTCTCTGACAAACGAGTCATCCGCGATGAAATAAGAAGTCATTTTCCCGTCGTCGCACCTTCGAGGCTTCCAAAACCTGCCCGCTGCTTCATCGAGAGACTTCTTTGCAAAGACTACCGTTTTCGCTTGGGGAGCGCCTCACCTAATGATGTCCTTTCAGCTTCCTTTTTCATGGGGATCGATTGGGCGGCCACTGTAAGCGGCCAAACAGCTCCAGCTTTTGTACCCATGAAACCAGCGCAGCAAAACCACTGCGTTTTATCGGGCGAGCAGAGGGCAGCACTGCGCGTGTACTTGAAGCACATGGGAAAGAAGCAGCCAGCTGAGGGTGAAGGGGGCTGGTCTTTGGCTATGGAAACCGTCGAAATTGAGCCTAAATGTTTTGCTCCCGTGATACTTTGATGGGTGGACATACTGTATGGATGATGTGAGAGATGATGATTGGCACTTGGTATCGAAAGACGTGTGTGCCCCATAGGTGAAAATGAACGAGAGGTGTTGGCAAACATATTACAGTAAGTAGTATGAACTTTAAGACGATTTTGACGGGCTTCGAGCCAAGAAAAGTACGCAATGCAGATGGTGTAGAATTTGCTTGAAGAGCACAATACGAAATGCGCATGATTTTTCTTGGTGATTGATTGTCAAATGTGCCTATTCCTAGTCCGTAGACTGAAATTAGAATCGTGTATACTCGCTTAGGAACTAGGTCTTAATTGATAATGGCTACGTTTCTAGGCATTTTATTACATGCCAGATGCCAGTGGACGGCATAAGCGTAAGGCTGAAGGATATTTTCCACATATCTGGCTGTAGATCATGTATATTATATATTATAATATTTGGGTTGTGTGGTTATCTGGCGTGGTAGTTTAGTGGCCGGTGGTCTATGTGTTAGTAACGTGCTAGTGAAAAGCATAGCAAAATCATTTCGCTTCACGGGGAATTCAGAATTCCTCGGCTTTCCAATTGTTTAATGCCGTTTTCTTTCCTGTTTGCTGTTCAAATTCAAGCATAATACGTGCACATGACGCAAGGCAAGGGCCGAGTTCCTTGAGACGAAATAGGAAAGGATTCAACCAACCTTCGCTACCTAACAGAGTCCAACCTCCGTACGCAGCGCACTTGTCCTCCTGTTAAGAAGTACTGTAAATGCACACCGTCGAAGCAAACTACAGGCTCCCTCTTCGCTGCTGGCGCTCGGAGAAGCCTTTCGAGTTACCAACCGTGCTGCTGGATCGTGTGACAATCGGTCTGCGGTTGCTCATCTCACCGGTCACAGAAGCAGCTTCCTCCATCCTCGACAATTCCACTGTAGCAGCTGGTTCGTAGTTCGACGTGCCGTTTGATTTCTGCGAAAAAAGTGGCGGCAACCAGGAGGACGTCCCTCCAGTGCTCGAGTAAGACTCGACGGAGTCAACAAGAGCATCGCGGTCTGGTACAGGAGAAGAGTTGCCTCTGTTGAGAGGAGTCGCCGATAGTGACGACGCGCGTGACGTGCGCGGAGAAGCAGCCGCATTATCCGTTGAAGTAGCGTCACTTCCTGAGGCGCGCCGCAGAAGAGCAGGGTGGTTCAAGGATTTGGCGTCGCGGAGAGACGATGAACCTTGCAAGGAGTCCGCAAGAGACCCGTAAACCACCGACGACCGTAAATCGGGAAAGGCCCGCCGGGTGGTGAGGCTGCTCCGCGCGCGCGCGCAACGGTCGTGCACGGAGAGCCACTTGCCAAATTGCTCGGAGGCCATGCGGTATTCGGCTTCGTCGAACAACTGTAAGAGCATTCAGGGCAAACGTTGTGACTTAGACTTACTTCAGTTGTAAGAACAGGGCGGTGCATTTGGCTTCTTTCTAAATCTTCTTGCTCTCGAAGCAGTTGAAAGTACCAGTAGGCAACTCAACCGTAAAGACAAGGGGTGCTCATTGAAGTAATTTGACTGCATAATTGAGAATGAAAAAAGAAGAAAAATAGGCTTAAGGAGGAATAAGTCCGTGCGCCCACCTCTTCTGACAACAATACTTCGAGAACGTCTTCTAGTGTAACGACGCCAATCAAGCCAGCGGCTCGTGCCGCATTGAGAGCGCTCTGCGCGTGTGCACTCTGAAGTGCACCTAGGAGCGGCTCCGGAGCCAACGATGGTGTTTCTTTGCCATTGCCCTGCCCGTCTTCCTGATTAGCTGTCTGAACCGCTCGCAAAGGAGCTTGAAGGTCGTTGAGAGCTCGCTGGAGGGCAGAAGGGTCACGGCACACGAACGCCATGTGAGAACCTGTGAGGGCACAAAGAGACATAATGGAAGAAGTGAAGAGGAAAAGAAATGTATTAAATGTAGATTAGAAATTGCCACTCTTACGAACCAATTGCCGCAGAAAGTAGAGGGAAGAAATCAGAGGCAAGGGTTAAGCCATAGAAACAGTAAGTAGAAGTCGAAGTATCCGCTTATTCGATCAGAATCAATCAATATCAGAAACAATTTTGGTGTCTCATATCTTTCACGTCCGTTCTTTCAAGGTCGCTGCCCTTGCGCACGCACCGCCGCTGCTGAAGTCTTTGAGCAGAGAAGCCAGCGTGGAATCAGGGGAGACACACACGGGCTTGTAGAGGCGCAAAGCTGCCAAAGGCGTTGCGTCATCTGGCACCAACGGCACGTGCTCCTGGACACCAAAAGCATATGAGATGCCAAGGACATGAGTGTTCGAAAATTCAATTGGTTCGCCAAATTATTGAAATATGAAAACTTATACAAAATTATCGTTGCCCCTCATGACACTTTCTTTTTTCGTATGCTTCTTTTTCCAAACTTCTTGCCACGGTTGTATTTCTATTCCACTCTCTAACCACTATTTTTTTAGCACGGTAGACGCTTTACCTTGGTAAGCAAATAGCCCAAATGCATGGTTTTGTCTTCTGGCAAATGAATGGGTACCCGGCTGAATCCCGCAGCCATGATTTGGTCCAACAAACTCGCGTCCATGCGCGCGTTGAGTGGCAAAGAAAATACCGAGGGCCCAAACGGTTTCACCAGCTGAGAGGCCGATAGAGTGAGGGTAGATAAGCTCAGCGCGCCCTGGATAAAAGATACAGGAGGAAGCAAAATAGAAGTTAGAGAAGAGGAAGAGGGCAAAAAAGATGTGTTGCGCAAAGCGTGAAGGTGAGATGAGTGTCGCTCTAGGTGTAAAGAAGCCGCGAGTATTGACGTCTAACTGCAGTAATAGAAAAAGAAAGTGCTAAAACCCCCACTTAAAAGCCACCTTGATAAGTGCTTCTTCGTGCGCTCCAAAAGGTTCCGAGTACCCCTCTTCTTGAGCAATTTCTCGGTGCACTGCCACTAAACCCAGCACGTCGTTCCGGGTTAAGGTGTCGTTTTCTTCGGGAAGAGCCGTGTCCAGACCCCAGGCGATGGGCGCCGCCAGGGGCTTCAAGAGTCCGAGCATGAACCACACGAACGAGGCCGAGTGCGACGCGAGGGCGAGCTTGCGGGGGCCTTGAACCAAGAAGGTGAAGAAGGAGAAGAAGAAGATAAGAAATGATAGGAGGAAGGGAGAGAAACAGGATGAGAAAATAGAGAGAGAATCGAATATAGGAGAGGTAAAGTGAAGAATGAAGGTCGAGATGTGGTGAAGAGCTTGAGAACAAAACGGACAAGAGAGCACGCGGTGGGAGGTGATCAAATTATAGAGGTGGTCTCCGAGAGACAACATAATTGGAGCAGTGTGGGTAAAAGTTTTTCAAGAGCCTACATTCACACCAGTGAAGACAGCTGAAGGAATGATTTCCCCGAAGAAGAGCACTGCTGTGACAGCTACTAGAACGGCAGCCCATGATGGCACGAGAGTGTCCAGAACCACAGGTACTAGAGAAGAATGCATGATGATAGAAGTGGTAAAGAGAGAAATACAGAGAGAATTCGCTGCGGCAGGATGAAACTAGCATATGAAACAGGCGCAGTTGCTGCAACGCACTAGGTTAACAGTGGTGATGAAATGAAAAAGGCAACACACGTACAGGTTTCGTTGAAGATTGAATTGCACAAGAGCAGGGTTACTAGCAGACGATGATGCGACGGCAGCGTTACCTGAATTGAACAACGCACAAAGAGCCCAGTTTTTTTTATTTTAATACTTGCCTATCTATTCCTTTTCATTTCAATTCCTTCCATAAAAACGTGGAGTTGCAGCTGCACACATTGGGGAGTAAACGATACAGAGACAAGGCATTGCACTCTTTCAAAATTCGCTCGCTCTATACGCACCAAGGGCAGCAGCTTTTCTGCAGCAATTTGTTCCTCTGGACTGCCAGTGCGTAACTTCACGCGCAAATCCACTTCCTCTAAGCTCACCTTGAAGAAAAAAACAAACAGTAAAGCATGTAAACGAGGCAAGCGTGAGGGCGCAACAACTCAAAATTTAGTCTACCTAAAGGGACTTCAAATCTTGCTAGTAACAAAAAGCATCACACAACACTGGCAAACTCACCACTGCCACCGTTAGACCAGCGGCCATAGCCGCACCCGCAAGGCACACGATGCAGAGGAAGAGGTTGGTCCAGTCCTGTGGAGACCGCGGAAGAGTGGGCGTGGGTGAAACATAGAGCTTAAGAAGCGAGTAGAACGTCATTAGATGTCAAATGAACTAAAAATTACAATGCGCCGCCAAGTGATAGGTTTCTGAAGGAGCTCGAAAGCAGATAATCGCACCTCCAGCGTCGTCATGCTGGCCCAAGAATCTTGATCGTCTAAGCTTAAATCTTGGCATGCCTTGTCTAGTGTCTCGTCATCTGCTTCCCACCCATGCTTCAGCAGCGTGGTTTTACAAAGTAAAATCACTTTGGACATGGCGTGACTAGCAAATGAATCTCTGCTAGAGCAGAGCGTCGAAAGTTGCGGATAGGATAATATGTAGTAAGGAGGAACGTGGGAGGAGGAAGCGAGGAAGTGCAGAGTGAGTGCAGATTGAGTGAGAATGCAGAGCTTTGAAAATTTCGACGCAAAGATTTGCAAGAAAATATTCTCTGCGAGTCCGCGAGGAGATGATGGCATGTGTAAAAATACTAAAAATACGCGGTTAATAGCTACTCCACGAGGAAGCCATCACACTGCTCTCGAGCCCTTCCTGTTTCTTCACTCCTTGTTTACTACGGGCGCAGTTGCGATTTTAATCGAGTACCTCAAACAAATAATCTAGCTAGTCTACGCGTATCGTTGAAGCTACAGAGCGAGTACTTATTTATTGAGATCGGAGGTGCTTGCCTTCTTTATTGAGGTCGAGGTTGCCCAAAGCTTTATCTACTTCCTAGTCTGATTAGCTCTGCCGAGCTATCAAGAGCGTGCACACCCCCTCTACACACAAATGGAGGCCTCATCTCAGGATGCATCTGTAGCGCTGAGCGCTGAGGTCGCTGCCGCTCACTCCTCAGAAGCAGCTGCTGCAGCAGACTTGGCTCTCCATGCGGCTGCACGCACGGGAGACGCTGCCGCAGTGGCAACCCTGCTTGGCCAGCCAGACGGTGCCGCGCGATTAAAACGTCGGGATGCGCATGAGCGCACGCCCTTGCATGTTGCGTGCTTCGCTAATCATGTCGAAGTGGTGAACTTGTTGCTCTCGGGCGGTGCCTCAGCCAACGCCACGGCACAGGTGAAATGAGTGGGATGGCGTGTGTGCATGTAGAATCGTAGGCGCACTATAACTAACTGATCTAATTCCATGAGCAGAGAGTTCTAGGTGCAACCACCTGTGTGCGCAACCATCCACTTGATTTATGCCTGATTACTCTGTCAATCACAGGCGGGGTTCAGCGCGCTGCACTTTGCGAGTTCAGCTGGTGCGCAAGGCGCAGTGGACGCCCTTCTGGCAGCGGGCGCCAAACCTTCAGTGTGGGAGGCCCGCAAGAAGCAAACCCCGCTGCATTTGGCCGCCTCAAAAGGCCACGCCAGCTGCGTGACGAGTTTGTTGCGTGGCGGTGCAGACCCGGTGGCTACCACGAAGAAAGGAGAAACGCCGTTTGACCTGGGCTCTCACCACCCAGAAGTAGGGCGAGCACTGCGAGACCACCTGGATCAACAGCAACAAGCTGCTACAGCAGCAGCAGCAGGAGCAGCAGCAAAAGCAGCAGCAGCGTCTGTGCAGGAGACAGTTGCTACCGCGGGAGTAGCCCCCGAGGACAAGGCAGTCAAGGCGAATGCAGCACCTGCTCCTGCTCCTGACGCCGCTAGTGCTGCGGCTGATGTCAAACCCGAAGTTGAGGCTTTGCCTGCTCAGGAGGCAACTGCTGTAGCTACCACCACTGAGGCACCTCGTGACAGTGAAAGCGAGCCCTTGAAAAAGAAAGCCAAGAAAGAAAAGAAGAAAGCAAAGGGCTTGCTTTCACTTTCACACCTCGAAGACGGGGATGTCCCCTTTTAAGGCCGGGGAGCGCTTATGCTTATGCTCCTTAAGGGGTGAAGTCCGCTTACGCATCGCCAAGTAAACAAATAGAAGAAATCAGAGATCAGAACTCGTCAGATCTATTTGCCATGCCACTGAGACATAAGTCCCGAGGGGCGAGGGGCCGGAATTATAGGGCGCCAACAGACCGAAACACAAACCAAAGGAGCCATGCTTTTCTCGGTTTTATTCCGTGATAATAGATAATCGCGATTCAGCTAAGAAAAGAAGGCCCATCTGGTATCGTGAAACTTCGTGCTAATTGAATTATCCACGAAATCAATACGGAAATTCCTGAATGCCAATTGGATATGCACCTCGTTTTTGCTTCTCGGGCATTTGAGTTGAATCATAGATCATACATAGATGTGAGATGTAGGTTTGATCTTGTTTCGTTGTTGTTCTTGATATTCCAAGTCGAAGTCGTTTATTAAGACGTGGAGTACGGTCGTTCTTTTTGATTTACTTCGCCAGCCCTGCCCACGAGGACGGCTCCGACCCCGACGACGACGGTGGAGGCATCACTGCGGCTGGGTGGTTCAAAGCAGCCCTCAGGAAGCGCGTCGTGGACATGAGGGCATTTTGCGCGGCAGGGCTCACGGGGACGAGGCCAATGAAGCCATGCGGCAACGAGGGTTCCACATGTAAAGAGCAAGGCACGCCGAGCCGCCGCAGCCGCGTGTCAAAGTCTACCGCTGGTACGACAAAGAAAGCAAGAAGACATATAAAAGATTGCAGCAAGCAAAAAGAAAAATATCAAAGAATGGAACAATAGTTTCGGTTCCAAATCATTAGATCTCTAAAAACAAAACATGTAATTGCTGATGAGAAAGGCACATTCCATTTCAGGACATGAAGTGTTTTACTGTTTTATTCCTGATTTTTCGACTTGATCTTCGTATCATTACCATCGTCGAGGAGGGGGTCGAAGCCACCCGCCGTGAGGTGAGTGGGTGGGAAGCGCTGCAGGAGGTGGTCAGGCGCATGGGCAGGGGAGCAGCACGGGTCCAAATGACAAGGCGACGACCCGGGCGACGGGTACAGCTTGAGGACTTGGTACCTTTCATGAGGAGAAAAAGAGTATGAAAAAAGGGGTGCGAAATGGAAGCGATTGAAAATGCACACACACAAAAAGCAAGTTAACAGAAGGAATGGAACTCAAACTTGCGGCCCACTTTTGCTACAACCACAGAACATTATAGTGTAGCCCAAGTGTTGTGTCCGGCTGAGAAAAAGAAAGACGTAGCGGAGTCTCATCATCAGAGAAGCTTAATTACATGATTCCGATGGGCAGCACAGGGTCAAAGTTGTGAATCGCGCGGCTTGGAGACGGGGCTAAGCTTAAGTTGAGCGAGGGATATAGAAGCACCAGCCCGTCAGGCAACTGTGGCCCTCGCCGCTGCCGTGCATCTGAATTGTTGTTGCCTCCATAGGTATTGCTTTCCGTGTTGCATTCAGTTGCGTCGCTCCTGGTGTCAAAAGAAGCACTATCAATTTCATGACCAAAAGGTGACGATTCTGTTGGTGGTATTGGCAGCATTATTGGCTTCATCTCAGAAATGTCCATAGATTGGCGGCGGCCATCGATATGCACTAAGCCCACGCCATACGCAGCATCATCTTCGTCCCCACTGGCATCCATGCTTTGGTCACCACCAGAGAGTGCTTGAGTGCCTTCGAACCCTGGTGTACAGAGGGAAGCTTCACCAGAGCTGCGGGAAGTAGTGCTGCTGCTGTCAAGGGACGAGCCTGAAGCACCATTTTTCTCCGGAATGGTCTTCAAGTCATGGCTCAAGATTCCTTCTTCGATAGCGACCTGAGTTTCTTTAACTTCCAGGGTTTCCATTTCTTGGTTTTCGTTATTTTGAATGCTTGTTGCATCGCGCAATTCATCTGATGCGTCGCCTTGCATCAGATCGCTGAGAGAACCTGATATCGAGGTTGAGGCTGATAATGGCGACTTTGCAGCTGGTGGTGCAGCTGGCATGTTGTGATAGTCTACAGAGGCCTCATTCGGAAGATTCCTGCTGCTGCTTCCAGTACCATTGCTACCACAATCCCCATTCATGGAGTAATGGGGGCGGTGGGTCGAGGATGCATTTGTGCTCTTGCTTCTTTTCGCTGCAGCAGTAGCAGCGCGGTCTTGGAGAAGGAGCAAGCGAATGGTGAGCGCGGTTGCCAGGTTTCCGCCGGCAGATTCGCCAACGAGAGCGATCCTCCCTACCGGTCCACCCAGCCACGCGAGCTCGTCGACACGCCACGAAGAGGTTCTTGATGACGAAGATGAGGAAGACCTTGTCCTTGTCGAAGTTGTGGACGATGAAAAAGATGAAGAAGTGGAACTTGTCGAAGAATAAGATGCGGACGAAGTTGAAGATTCTGAAAACGATGACGACGACGAGGATGATGAACTCGAGGAATAGCTCTGCGATGAGGAAGATGAAGAGTATTGTTGCTCGTCCTGAGAATGTTGTTGTGATCCGACTCGTGGGTTTGCGCGCTTAGCATCTAAAGCCAAATAAACGTCCAAGAGCTGGTCTAACCCGTCAGGGTAACTGTGTTTGGTAAGAAGAAGCGAGAAAAAGAGTGCAGCGCAGAGAAAAGTAAGCAGAGCAAAAGAGTGCAAGTAAGTTCGCGTAAGAAAGATGATTTTAAATAAGTGCAGATGACTGGTTGCAAAGACAAAGAAAGAGCGAATTGGGAACAGTAGAGACGGCAGAGATGGGATGCGTAAACTAACGCACGGGTGATCTGGTGCCAGGGAATAGTCGGGAAAGAGCACCACGCTGCCCGTTGCAATCGCCCAATCCGTGAGGGCGTGCAGGTCGGCAGCATGCAAACTCGCTACGAAAGCACCACCGTGGCAATACAACACCACGTTGCGACCTTCCTTGGGAGCGTTGACGCATTCGCCAGTGGCAGTACTCTTACTTGCATTACTATTACTGTCGTCGCTAATGCCATCACTATCATCGCTGTCGTAGTCGTCGTCGAAGCTAGAAAGCCCCACCGCTCGTGTGGCTGCGCGCCACAGCAGAGATTGCTGATTGGCAGATTGGCCATTCCTTCGATTCTTGGCGGCGGGGTCGGAAGCAGCATAGGCAAAACAGGGCACTCCTCGGATCAGCACCACCTGCAAGCACGTGCACGCGCGCAGAGGAGAGGGAAAGATAAGATATTGGAGCGCAAAAAAATTATTCCATACCCCTCTGAAATCAATTGCGAAAGGACTCGGACTGATAGAGTGTAGATCCCTTAAGTTAGTATACCCTTTCTCTTTTCACATAAATACCTTTTGGAAGGAGAGGCCGCGGCACTGCGCAATGAGCCGGCTCGCGCCCACTACTGCTGGGTGGCTGAGAGCGCCCCACGAGCGCCGAATGAAGCGCACCTCACATGAATTTGACGTGTTCGACACGAAAGACAAGAAGAATGGCAACCTTCATGTCAGACTCAGAAAAGCTAGTGGGCAAGTGTATCGCCTCTTCCAGAGTACCCTATCGATTACCAACGCACCCTTTCGGAACTTTTTAATTGCTTACTTTCCCCACAAATTCATCCCCAAACAAATCCTCATTCTGCCATCCTCGTGGCCAAAGAACACCTCTCATTTCCAGATTCACACAAGCGCACTCACCGACGGCTGCATCATTTCCAGGCACGCGCGTCGGCTGGCTTGCTGCGGCGCCCACAGGCCATAGTACAGGGCCACCACACTGGCACAAGGTGCCCCCACCCACACCCCGCCTAGGTCCCACAGGGGCCGCACGGTGGCTACAGACGCGTACAACGTGTCCATGATGCGCCGGAACGCGTACACCGCCCAGTCTGCTTCGTACCTAGAGTAGAAACACACAAGCTTACGCATATGAGGCCAAATATGATACTATGAAATTCAAAGAGACGCATAGAGACGATCATCTTTACACAAATGCAACTTTGTTCATCCTTCGTCTTCGCCAAGACGACTTTCCATTGCGCCTCTTCAAATGTTTCCGTCATGCTTACATACCGAAAGGCTTACATACCAAAAGGCGACGCTGGAGGGCAGAGGCACCAGTTCCACAAGGGTGCGGCTCGAGGGGCGCTGCGCCGGGTCCGTGTCTTCGTCGCAGGGGACTAACGAAAGCAAATGGTAGGAGGCCACGCGCCGAACCTTGTTGATGAATCGAGAGGAAATGATGGAACACGTGTGCGAAGACACATTCACATAAGTGAGAGTAGCCCTTTTGAAAAAAAAAAATCTCTTCCTCCGGCCTTCCCTAATAGACCAAGAATAGCCTAAACATGCATCGATACGTGCATGCAAAAGCTCCTACGTTGGCGCTTACTTTTTCCGCGTCGACGATGAACATCACCAGGGTCCAAAGCTTGAGGAGAGCCGTTAAAGCATCGTTGCTGCCACACAGCCGCTGCTTCCGCCGCTTGAAGATGACTGCCCGCTTGCGCCACGCGTGGCATTTCCACAGCACGCCTGCGACGCCGCACGCTCGCACGGTGTGGCCTAACCATGCACTGCTGTCACTGTCACTGCTGCTGCTGCCCCCGCTAGTGCCACTACTAGCACTGTTGCTGCTTCGGCTTGCAGCCATTGCTCCAGCTGCCCATTCCACCGTGTTCGCCATCGCCTTAACTGCCCACTGCGCTGGGACTTTCAAAGCTGCACCCACTGCCTCGCCACTTGGCTCGTTTGAATCCGCTGCTGCTGCGGAGGCTGCTGCGGAGGCAGCCCCAGACATCATCACTGCACCTGCAACCATTTCCGCGGCGGCAGTTAGGCTCGCCGACCGGTTGTCGCGTTGGAAAGTGCTGTACACCTCGAGGGATTTCCCCGCGAGGGGCACTGTCGTGGTGGTTGAGGTTGTGGTGGTGGTAGGATTAGGAAGAGAGGGCTCTCCACCAGTAGTACTACTGCTAGCGCTACTGCCCTGGTTGGAATGAGGCTCGTGCGTGCTTGTAGTGGTGGCGGAGTGGCGGCGGCGAAGGCGGGCTTGCATGCTGGACGTGGGCACGAGGCCTAGCTCTTTGGCGTGCGCTTCGAGGGCGAGGTCTACTGCTCGCAGCGTGGACACCTTTTTTTTTTTGAGGTAAATGAAACACGGAGATGATCGCCGCAGCGGAAGATGAAAGCAGTGAAAGTCTATACGAATGGATGCCGCATCAACAGTCCACTAGAGATTAGACCTATGGTTCAAAGTGCATGGACTATGACACAGTGGAAAAGTCGGAAAGAAAATGGATAGGGGGCTGTATATACAGCAGACCATGTAAAAGAGCAGCGAGCAAGTTCCTCCCGATGGTTTCGAGAAGCTTCGGTCGAGTTCCATGGCAGGCAAGGCTCTTTCCAGGGCGGCTGCTACGCCGTGTA
>Ga0307930_1001228_pt1 | contig 20565 bp, 8 predicted proteins | sample OrgLakmetageno46_FD_203161 | JGI IMG/M metagenome (GOLD analysis project Ga0307930, IMG submission 203161) | Saline water microbial communities from Organic Lake, Antarctica - #46 | ecosystem: Environmental > Aquatic > Non-marine Saline and Alkaline > Saline | place: Antarctica: Organic Lake...
GTTGCAGCATTATAGCTACTAATAAAACAAAACCGAAAATAGAGGTGACACTGGAGAAAGGAAGTAGGAGGCGGTTAACGTAGAAATTTAAGTAAGCGAAGTATTTACCTGAGAAAGAGACTAAATCTCAAGTTCAGTTAGAAACAGCATCAAAGCCTTTAAAGGAAGGTAAGTAGGACCAAGTAGTATAGCGTAATTTTCTTCCCTCGAACAATAGTACACATTTAATAACGTTTAGTGTATTTATAGAATTTACGTAGGTCAGCGTGGAAAGACGTAGATGTACGGTATATGTAAGAATCTATGAAATCTATATGGAATAGTATCCAACCCAAGTACCAATAGAGGTATTGGTATGAAAACTTTAATCAAACATTACCAGTATAGCCACCTTCCGGATCGTAGTAGTAACGACCACATGGGAGTATACTAGCAGTAGTAAATAGTGAAAATAGGAATAGTGAGAAGAAGAAGCTTTGAACTAATGAATCATGCATAGGTATAGAAGGTATATCCTTAAAACTAGAATTGTAGAAGTTGTAGAATACAGGTGTAAAGGCTAATAAAACAAAGAATAGACCTAACCACATCAACCCTTCAAAGTGAGTAGGGGCTATAACCAGTATACCCATGAGTGGCCTAAAGTACCAGTGGGGTGCAACCCCATAATACCTAATCTCATCTAATTCTGAAATATTCCAACGTTCGAAGAAGTAGTAAGCCGTAGAGTTTATATCGTAATGGTGGAAGAAGAAGTAAGCGTAGGCCCATATAAGTAGGTGTCAAGAATCTTGAAATTCCTTTAACATACCATCGTAGAACCAAGATATCCAAGTATTAGACTTATCCTCAAATGTGTTCTTGTCGGAATCAGAGTCCCAACCTTCATGACAAAACATGACATGTAACTTAACAAGGTATAGGTAGTACCAAGGTGTAAAATAATGTAATACCATTAGACGAACCATTTCATCAGTATTCAAATGCTTATTAGTAAATATGAAGTAGTAGGTCTTATGTATATTATTTACAAGTGACCAGAAAATATTCGCACCTATAGTCAAGGTAAGATCACTTAAATGTGAGGCGCTTAAGCATATACCTAACCCAACAACATAGTGAAACCAGAAAAATGCATAACCACCAAGTATTCAACCATCGCCATCAGCAGTAACGTAATTCTTTAAGTGTATTTTTTTTAAGATATGTAGGTACGAGAAAACGAATATAACGTCAACACCGCGAACGTGCATAGAGAAAACTTCAGTACCAAACCTAGTCTCCTCAAACATCTCTTCTCGCATTTCAATAACTAAACCGGGTTCGGGGATATAATACCAAGCTAAGAAGAAACCGGATAGGAGTTGCAGCATTATAGCTACTAATAAAACAAAACCGAAAATAGAGGTGACACTGGAGAAAGGAAGTAGGAGGCGGTTAACGTAGAAATTTAAGTAAGCGAAGTATTTACCTGAGAAAGAGACTAAATCTCAAGTTCAGTTAGAAACAGCATCAAAGCCTTTAAAGGAAGGTAAGTAGGACCAAGTAGTATAGCGTAATTTTCTTCCCTCGAACAATAGTACACATTTAATAACGTTTAGTGTATTTATAGAATTTACGTAGGTCAGCGTGGAAAGACGTAGATGTACGGTATATGTAAGAATCTATGAAATCTATATGGAATAGTATCCAACCCAAGTACCAATAGAGGTATTGGTATGAAAACTTTAATCAAACATTACCAGTATAGCCACCTTCCGGATCGTAGTAGTAACGACCACATGGGAGTATACTAGCAGTAGTAAATAGTGAAAATAGGAATAGTGAGAAGAAGAAGCTTTGAACTAATGAATCATGCATAGGTATAGAAGGTATATCCTTAAAACTAGAATTGTAGAAGTTGTAGAATACAGGTGTAAAGGCTAATAAAACAAAGAATAGACCTAACCACATCAACCCTTCAAAGTGAGTAGGGGCTATAACCAGTATACCCATGAGTGGCCTAAAGTACCAGTGGGGTGCAACCCCATAATACCTAATCTCATCTAATTCTGAAATATTCCAACGTTCGAAGAAGTAGTAAGCCGTAGAGTTTATATCGTAATGGTGGAAGAAGAAGTAAGCGTAGGCCCATATAAGTAGGTGTCAAGAATCTTGAAATTCCTTTAACATACCATCGTAGAACCAAGATATCCAAGTATTAGACTTATCCTCAAATGTGTTCTTGTCGGAATCAGAGTCCCAACCTTCATGACAAAACATGACATGTAACTTAACAAGGTATAGGTAGTACCAAGGTGTAAAATAATGTAATACCATTAGACGAACCATTTCATCAGTATTCAAATGCTTATTAGTAAATATGAAGTAGTAGGTCTTATGTATATTATTTACAAGTGACCAGAAAATATTCGCACCTATAGTCAAGGTAAGATCACTTAAATGTGAGGCGCTTAAGCATATACCTAACCCAACAACATAGTGAAACCAGAAAAATGCATAACCACCAAGTATTCAACCATCGCCATCAGCAGTAACGTAATTCTTTAAGTGTATTTTTTTTAAGATATGTAGGTACGAGAAAACGAATATAACGTCAACACCGCGAACGTGCATAGAGAAAACTTCAGTACCAAACCTAGTCTCCTCAAACATCTCTTCTCGCATTTCAATAACTAAACCGGGTTCGGGGATATAATACCAAGCTAAGAAGAAACCGGATAGGAGTTGCAGCATTATAGCTACTAATAAAACAAAACCGAAAATAGAGGTGACACTGGAGAAAGGAAGTAGGAGGCGGTTAACGTAGAAATTTAAGTAAGCGAAGTATTTACCTGAGAAAGAGACTAAATCTCAAGTTCAGTTAGAAACAGCATCAAAGCCTTTAAAGGAAGGTAAGTAGGACCAAGTAGTATAGCGTAATTTTCTTCCCTCGAACAATAGTACACATTTAATAACGTTTAGTGTATTTATAGAATTTACGTAGGTCAGCGTGGAAAGACGTAGATGTACGGTATATGTAAGAATCTATGAAATCTATATGGAATAGTATCCAACCCAAGTACCAATAGAGGTATTGGTATGAAAACTTTAATCAAACATTACCAGTATAGCCACCTTCCGGATCGTAGTAGTAACGACCACATGGGAGTATACTAGCAGTAGTAAATAGTGAAAATAGGAATAGTGAGAAGAAGAAGCTTTGAACTAATGAATCATGCATAGGTATAGAAGGTATATCCTTAAAACTAGAATTGTAGAAGTTGTAGAATACAGGTGTAAAGGCTAATAAAACAAAGAATAGACCTAACCACATCAACCCTTCAAAGTGAGTAGGGGCTATAACCAGTATACCCATGAGTGGCCTAAAGTACCAGTGGGGTGCAACCCCATAATACCTAATCTCATCTAATTCTGAAATATTCCAACGTTCGAAGAAGTAGTAAGCCGTAGAGTTTATATCGTAATGGTGGAAGAAGAAGTAAGCGTAGGCCCATATAAGTAGGTGTCAAGAATCTTGAAATTCCTTTAACATACCATCGTAGAACCAAGATATCCAAGTATTAGACTTATCCTCAAATGTGTTCTTGTCGGAATCAGAGTCCCAACCTTCATGACAAAACATGACATGTAACTTAACAAGGTATAGGTAGTACCAAGGTGTAAAATAATGTAATACCATTAGACGAACCATTTCATCAGTATTCAAATGCTTATTAGTAAATATGAAGTAGTAGGTCTTATGTATATTATTTACAAGTGACCAGAAAATATTCGCACCTATAGTCAAGGTAAGATCACTTAAATGTGAGGCGCTTAAGCATATACCTAACCCAACAACATAGTGAAACCAGAAAAACGCATAACCACCAAGTATCCAACCATCGCCATCAGCAGTAACATAATTCTTTAAGTGTATTTTTTTTAAGATGTGTAAATACGAGAAAACGAATATAACGTCAACGCCACGAACGTGCATAGAGAAAACCTCGGTACCAAACCTAGTCTCCTCAAACATCTCTTCACGCATTTCAATAACTAACCCGGGTTCGGGGATATAGTACCAGGCTAAGAAGAAACCGGATAGGAGTTGCAGCATTATAGCTACTAATAAAACAAAACCGAAAATGGAGGTGACACTGGAGAAAGGGAGTAGGAGGCGGTTAACGTAGAAATTTAAATAAGCAAAGTATTTACCTGAGAAAGAGATTAAATCCCAAGTTCAGTTAGAAACAGCATCGAAGCCTTTAAAGGAAGGTAGGTAGGACCAAGTAGTATAGCGTAATTTTCTTCCCTCGAACAAAAGTACACACGGTAAGGTTAGTTTTTAAAAAAAAAAGTTGCTCAGTAAAATAAACTACGGGGTAAGTGCCAGAGTTGGTTTATCACTACTAGCAATGCAGGGAGTGTAAAGGACGTTAAAACCACGTAAACAACTAAAAATAAAAAGTCGCCGGAATCTAGAAGTTCAAAACCAAACCTTTCACAAACTAAAAACCCGTAGAAGGCTGATATAAAAGAAGCGGCAGCTCCGGAAGAGGTATCAAATTGCGGAACTCTAGAATACTTTAGCTTAGTATAAAAGGGTTCTTTTTTAGAAAAAAAAATCCTATAACGAGTAGTTAGTATATTATTAAGTACTAGGGGGTTTCTGCCAGGGAGGGAATATACGTAAGCAAGTGTATGGGGGGAGCTTTGTTTAATTATATAGTTTAACCAGTAATACCGGAAGCTGTATGTAGGGATGTAAGAGCTGCTATATTTAGTTACAGAAGTTAAAGGGATTAGCAATGACAGGATTCGAACCTGTAACTTCAAACTTATGAGGTTTGCATTTTACCAATTAAAATACATTACTTAAACAACCTGTAAGGGGAGGTAGTAAAACGTTACTAAGTATTAATATTGCTATTTTTATATGTAACATATACCAGTAATCTACTGGTTACCATTTGAAATTAAATAAGGAGGGTTTATCCAAAATTAACCTATCCGAACTTAGCTTAACAACATGCTTTGATAAAAACAATTGCTTACCATAGGTTCGTCCTTTCCAGTCCTCTCGTACTAAGTTAAGAGTCCGTATTTAATTTTTAACAAGTAGCAGATAGGGACCAAACTGTCTCACGACGTTCTAAACCCAGCTCACGTACCGCTTTAATGATAGAACAGATCAACCCTTGGGAGATTGTCCACAACCAGGAAGCGATGAGCCGACATCGAGGTGCCAAACAATCTCTTCGATATGAACTCTAGGAAATTATTAGCCTGTTATCCCTAGCGTACCTTTTATCTGTTTATCGATTCCCTTTTTAATTAAAAAAAATCGGATCACTATAACAGGCATAAACCTATACTCGACGTATCCGTCAAATATTCAAACTATACGATAAGTTATTACCCTTCGCGTAAGTCTTAAGTACACCTCCGTTACTATTTAGAAGACAACCACCCCAGTTAAACTAGCATTCTTAAATCAAAAATGAAATTACATACAAATTTAGTCGAATCTACATGAATCCGGAGTACTTGAAACCGTGAGACCGTAAAAACAACCTTGTTTAAGATTCTAGTAAAGGTGCATAGGGTCTTTCCGTCCCGCTACTTAAAAAAGGCATTTTCACCTCTAATTTACATTCGTCGGATACCAACTGGAGACAGTAGGACAGTCGTTACACCATTCATGCAGGACAACAATTAATTGCCAAGGAATTTCGCTACCTTAGGACCGTCAGGAATACGGCCGCCGTTTACCGGGACTTATAGAGCGCGTACGCTACACTTCATCTTACGGCACTGGGCAGGTGTCAGACTCTATACAACATTTTAAATTTAGCAGAGTCCTGTGTTTTTAGTAAACAGTCGCCATCCTCAATTTTATGACTCTTTTATAAAGAACCCCTTATTCCGAAGTTACAGGGTAATTTTGCCGAGTTCCTTCAGCTGATTTAATCCGTATCCTTAGTATTCTCTACCTACCTACTAGAGTCAGTTTTAATACAGTTTACATTAACTTAAATATTTTATGAAGTAAGGGACCCCTTAACCCCCTCTATACTACGGAGCAGGAACCCCCTAATCCAATAAAAGTGAATAAGAGACTTATAAGTATCGAAAATGTTCTTAACTAAAAAGACTGTATTTTACGTTGAAGATAGACTTAACAACGAAACTTTTAGGTTTTCGGAAGTATAGAATCACACTTAATACTAAACACTACAAATACTAATATTATCTAACCTAATATATTCACTGGATTTAATAATCTAGCTTTATCTAAATATAGGCTGCTCTACTACCACTCTAAGAATCCGTATTTTCAGTTTGTTGTATAGTTATATCATATTATTCGGGTGCTACGTGCGTACAAAAAAATATACATAACGTAATATACTGATGAGCTGTTACACTTTCTTAAATAGATAGCTACTTTTAGGCTTACTTCTCAGTACAACCGCAGCAACACCCATTCTACTTAACAACAATTAAAAACTTTAAATAACGGTCTGGGCTGTTTCCCTCTAGACACACTGCCTTAACACAGAGAGTCTGAGTGTTAATATAAACTATACAGGTATTACGGGTTTCTAAAAATGAAATTTCAAGATACCGAGACCCCCTGTAAGTACAAAAAACACTATACTTATATATATTTCGTAGAGAACTAGCTATAACTAACCTTGATTGGCCTTTCACCCCTATTCAAAACTCATCTCAGAATTTTGCAACATTCACGAGTTCGGTCCTAGCTTATTAAAACTTAACCTGGTCTTAAATAGATCGGCTAGCTTCGAGTCTAATAAAAACTATTTAACATGTTAAATTTGCGTTAGCATACAGCACTTATTAACTTATTAGTCCATTATGCAAAAGGTACCTTATTGTATAAACTTTAAGTACTACGACACTAGATTTCAGAATTACCATTCGCTCACGCTACTAATTCGCTTTATATATACAGCAATTTAAACTTATATTATTACGTTCTTCGATCTAGGAGACCTACTCAGTTTTATAATTAACTAATTAAGCTGCTATAAGAATTTAAAGAGCTGGTTTAATTTAAAGTTGTGATTAATTTAGTAGACGGTAGTAACGCACTAACACGTGCTTTAACCAACTTAGAGGAAAAAAGGTTAAGTAGGTTTAAGAAACTTAAAGGTTGGAAACCGAATAAATACGGTACGTAGTTCGCAAGGAGTAAGGGGTTTAAGTTATATAAACTACATAGGATATGATATACACGTTATAACTCGTAAGATCATGTAGAGAAATCCATTGCAACCTTCAAGCCAGAATTAGGATTGGTGGGGGAGTTTAGTGCAGAACTAAATTGCTTATCAGTAAATATAAAATGAATACATCAGATACAGAATAAATCGCGGCGGAGGAAATACACTACTATCGGCATTCAATGATGGAAGCGGCCACATATCTCCATACACTGACCTCAATAGATACCAGATAACGTAAATATACATATACGGTGAGAGGAGTATCCCGGAATACAATCAATCTTTACACCAGCTGAAGGGATAGATCATGAATGGATGATATCCTTAGAAACTGCCAATAGCTGAAGTCGGGTATCTGTAGGCATAGCAATAGCTTTGTCAGCCTGAATCCGTATCATATGTGAAATACCCTTTTTCATAGGTTGATAGGGGTTACGTAATTCAGAAGAATCGCCAAGTAAGGGTTCTACTAAATCCGAAACTTTAAACTCTGTTACAGATTTAAGGTAGGTAAGTACGTTACTAAAACCAGCATTTTTAGTACTATCTACATAAGTGTAAGGGACGTTAGAGTCAGATGCAGTACTTAAATAATTAAGTATGTAATCTTTTCGGGATAAGGTATCAGCTAGGTTAGCGACGCAGTCAGTCTGGTTTAAATTAAACGTAGCTGAAGTAGGGTAAATTTTATTATGTAGGGCAGTAAACGAGAAATTTAGATCAAGGTGAGGGTGATTAAATGAACCATTTACAGACAGGGGTAAGGTATTCGATAGTAAGGAAAGTAGTTTAAAACCAGCTAAACCAGGTATATTACTAGGGAATAATAACGTTAGTGAGGTTCAGTCATTATGTTTTGAAAAAAAATATGGTTTATAGATGAATAACGGGGAGTATAGTTTACGGGCTTGGGCGTATTTAACAAAGAAATTATCTACCTGGTTAATAAATTTAACTTTATTACCAGAGGAAAAGTTATAGTCATAGTCTTTAACACCATATAGGTTGAAGGTGGAAGTATCTAAAGCTTTAGTAACTCGTTGATTACGTAAGGAATACCAGTCAAACCAAGAATAGCGAATTACATCACTCTCAAACGCAACTGAAAAGGGGAATTTATAAGTAAAGTACGACCACAGGAAATCAAGATTTAAGGGCTGAGGGGTTTGACTAAATGGAGCCTGTTTAAACACCCTTGGGTTAAATGAGTAAGACGTTAACTTTGTCAGAGAACCTAAAGTCGAAAACTTAGGGTTGGATATTACAGGTAGAGGTTGCTTTAACAGGTTTAAGGCGTTTAGATTAAAGTGGGAGCGCTCTTCATGAACTGTAGTTTTAAATACCTTTCAGTAGGATTGGTAATAGGTAGATATAGAGTTAACCCCCTCAAGTGAGTTAAAAAGGTTGGTTGGGAACTTAAAAATACCGGGGTTAAGGGTATTAAGTGAGTTGTGTATGGGGGAGGTAGCACTAGCTAATAATAACTGATCCTGGAGAGGGGAATACATGAAGAAGTCTTTCGTAGTATCCCGGAAACTACGTAAATTAAAGTAGTTGGTGAAGTTTCAAAGGTTAGGTGACATAGACTCAGAAGCAAGTTGGCTATTCTTATAAGTAAAATAAGAGTTACCCAAGTCGGATCTGATTGAAGTTTCTAGAGAAATATACTGCATATCCTTACGTAGGTAATCTGTCAAGTTAACCACCGAATTGGTATTAGAATACTGAAGGTTTGTGCATATGAAACGGATCTGCTTTGATAAGGTATTAGAGAAGGTTTGTCCTATTAAATATAATGAGGTGGTATTAGACACTCCACTAGTACAGTAGTTTAGCAAATCTTCAATAGGCCTGATAGAGGTTTTAGAGTCTGAAATCTGGTTAGACTTAGTATCCTTAAATAGAGTTAAAAGTCTTTCCGAACTAAACAGGTTTTCACCCAGAGAGTCCTCTAACAACTCTAAAGCAGATCAACGTTTAAAATCTAAGTCAGCGTACTGGTAAAACCACAGGTTTTCGGAACCCATAAGCTTATTAAATAAGAACGAGTACAGATGCGTTTTAGATAAAAAGCAGGTTAGGCTAGGACCAACTATAAAATCCTTAGTAACGTGAGAAGTTAAGTTACTTACATCAGGTAAACTGAAGGTGGTTGGGGATGGAATTACAGCTGCAGAGCTAAAATCTCAGCCCGATAAATTACTATTTGAGGAGGGGGTTAGGGTGTTGAATTTATTTAGATCACGGAAGTTGAGGAAGTTGTGGTTATGGTAAAATATGGAACTGGAGGAGGTATTATTTAAAACAGAAGAACGTAGCTTAAAGTTACCCGCAAAGGTGTCGTTAAAGAAGTAGTTAAGGTAGGAATTAAGTATTTCAGATGTTTGTGAAGAGTTAGGTTTAATTAGTAGGGATTCATTAAGGGAGTAAAGTTTAGGGGAGGTTATCAGGTTGTTAGATAATCTTGATATAAGCCTAGAAGGTCCAAAAGTAAAATCAGAAAGTGTAGAGGTAGTTGATCAGTTAATAACAGAGTTGTTATAGGTTATATAACTATTCTGGGATAAATCAACCACATCTGAATTATACAGATTAAACTTAAAGGGAGTTTTACCAGACTTAAAACTAGAATCACTTCAGTAATTAACCGAATTACCTAATTTTAGAGTGGTAAAATCACGTCTAAACATGACATCTAAATCCTTGGGGTAGTAGTATTCCCAACCCCACTGATAAGCACGAATACCTATAGCCATTTCTGAAGTACCGAAACCGTCGGCGACCTCAATAGCGTCAGTAGATTCATGTATTATTATAGATGCTGCTCAAGAAACAGGAACTGTTGCTGTAATAAGATCGCCGCATTTAGACCTACTCACCCCGCGAGTTTCACGAGAAGGTCTATGCCTAATATTACACCAACGTATAGTAATTAGAAATGATAAGAAGAAGAAGATAATCATGAAGCAGAAGAAAAATCAAAGTCAGTACTGGTAAATTACAATATGTAAAAATCATATATCGTCGTGATTGAATGTAGGAGAGGCTATAAAGGGTTCGGGGTAGTAGAGCTTAATGTTAGGGGTAGTAGAATGCGCTATTATAAAATCGTCTAGCTCCGCGGCAATAGCAGAATTTAGAGATTGGTCGGGGGCTGAAGGTTTATCAAACATAAAAAATTTTGTTAAGTTTGAATCTAAAGTGACCTCAAATACGTGTTGGGGGAGGCTTAAACTAGTATTTGTAAAAGTAGTTAGACAATCTAACAAAGGGTTGAACACGAGTACACATTAATTATACGACAGTACGAAATAAGAGCTTCATACGTTTATTTCGTATATTAGACATAGCAGAACCTAAAGTATAGTTCGACAGGGGGGTATTTTTTTTCTTAACCACTATACCAGCATTTAAGGCGAATTGGGTGTAATTACCTGAAGCTAGTTTACGTACATAAACTTGCCTAACAAGTATAACCTTAGATACCCGACCTTTAAGTATGGGTCTTATTACAAAACCCTTATATGTTTCAATAGGTGGTTGGACTATACGGACAGAACCTTTTACGTATAGACCGACAGAAGAACTAAATCTCTTAAAACCGCCGTAAAGATGAAACACGCTAACCCACTTAGCAAGGGAGCTATCAGCCAATTTAATTCAAGTTTTTCGTAAAACCACGGTTAGCTTCCTTACCTTTTGACCAAACCCTGACTGAAGCACTCTGCATTACTTGTTTCTGGAAACCTTGAGTTTTAAAAAAGTGGAGGGTGGGTAATTTAAAGTTAGTTTTTAGGGGGGTAGAGGAGAGGATATTCAGAGATTTTAGCATAATTATTAGTAAGTACGAAACTAATATAGCTAAATAAAGCAGGAAGTTTAAAATAACGAATTCACCAAAATTAAAGTTAAAGTAAACATCACTCATCATGGCTAAGTCGTTTGGGTAGAATGAGTTTACCACATTTAACCAATTAAAGTAGAAGTTCTCCTGAATTAAGAATGCCTCAGGTACCTCTGTAAAAAACCACGAAGTTACACCTAACCCAAACACAAACTTCAGTACTAATAAAAATACGCATACTAATGTAAATTTATAAGTAAACCTAGCTGACGTAAAGATTAACCCTAAAGTACTGCTGTAGAGAATACTAAAATTAAGTACTAGAGCCGTTAACGCAAAGAATAAACCTAAATCTATAATAATCAAAAAGTTTACTAGTATATCTAAATTAAGGGTGTACATATACAAAGAAACTGTAAGTAGAAAAAGTATAGAGTTTAAACTGGTATAGAAAAGTTCTGTTGATCATATAACTAATAACAACGTCAGAAGGGTAAGCGCTTGTATTAAAAGAGTATCGTTAAATATAAACAAAGGTTTACACAAGACATCTGACTTTAAAAAACTAAAAAAAAACTAATACAGCCATGTAGATGTAACAGGTCTCTTACTAAAGGAGAAGTAAAATAGTGTAGTTTCCATATACTCTAAGTTCATCACCTCGTTATTTGAGACTGATTTAACATGTCAGGTAGCCCGTACGGGTAGTAAAGTTAGGTGTTTAGAAACTCAGTATCTATTCCGAGCGATTTGGTATAGGTAAAAGTTAAGTCTGGTATTATACCTACCAACACCGAAGGTTTTAATCGTATAACTCCTTTGTTTACGTAAGCTATCAAAGAGCATAATAACAAAAGTTAAAACACCTGAAACTGTTATGATATGGGCTGAACTTATAATACTGTGTCAACCGCCCATAGCTGACGGATAATCTAAAACTCTTCTAGGCATACCGCTATAACCTAACCACATCATAGGGATAACAGTAAATATCTGACCAATTGAGTAGTAATATACGTGTAGATAGGCGAAGAACCTGCTATACCTGACACCAAATAGGGAGGGTAGGTAAAAATATACAGCTGAGTAAGCTGAAAACATAAGGGAACCTGCTAACATAACATGAAAGTGACCTATAACATAAAAAGTATCGTGAAATAGTATATTCATACCCGTATGAGCTACAGCCATACCACTAATACCTCCTGAGACAAAATAAAAAACAAATAGCAAGGTAAGTATAAAGGGAAGTTCGAAGTGAATAGTACTATTTACTAAAGTAACCAACCAGTGCATTATTTTAGTTGCAGCTGGTACGGATATCATAACTGTTAATGTACTATATAGCATACGTGTTGTATGTGACAGACCTACCATATACATATGGTGACCCCAAACAAAGAAACCTAGGAAAGCTATCGTATATAGAGAATATAGTAGACTAGCCCTAGCAGATATACGTTTACGTAGGTAAAAAGATAATAGGGTATTTGTAATACCGAAACAAGGTAATATTATAATATAAACTTCAGGATGGCCGAAAAACCAAAACATATGTTGAAATAAGACAGTATCTCCACCACCGGAATAATCAAAGAAACAGGTACGTCAATGCCTGTCTGATAGTAACATAAATAAACCTAGGATAAGCATCGGGTTTGCAGCTATCATCATCCAAGATGCAGCAATAACCGATTCTGAAAAAAAAGACCTAGCGTCGCGCATCTTACGATTATTTAAAGTAGAGAGATAACGGTATGTCATTAAAAAGTTAGCTGAACTAATCATGGAGGCCATTAAAGTTATAGCTACTATAGAGATACCGATATCTGTTTTACCAATTAAGGTGTAACGGGTACGGGAAGAGAACGGTGTTACCATAGCTCAACCAGGGAGTAAGTCTTTAGCATTCTTCTCAACAACCCATATAACCTCATTTTCATTTACATAACGTCGATACATCGATCTTTGATGGCGAGCAGATAACATTCTACAGCGTCAGCCCTCCCTTTGTAATTTTAAAAAGCGTCAATTATTAAGTATCCGGGCTTGCTTAGTCTGATTTAGGATTAAATTCTCTAAATCAACATTCATTGATGAGAGGAGGTTGATATACGTACTGCCAACTAAAAAGCCGTCTCTAACGCTTAAAGACTTAGACATTGAGTTTAAAACGTCTAAGGCTGAGGTTTTATTATAAGCGAATTTACCAGTATTTGTAAACCGAGAATGCAGGTCGAGAGCGAAAGAGTTTGACTCAAACCAGATACCCTTAACCTGCTTTAGCATTGTTTTAAAATTAATAGTATTGAAGAGGGGGTAGTAATTAACCTTAAATAGTTCGTCAGGTAGGTAATTTCCGGTTTTGATTTTATATAGAACTGTGGGGTGATCTAGAAAAGAAAACTTCTCAGAGTAAAAATTACCACTTCGGTTAATCTGCAGATTAAGTGTGGTGTTACCGTTAAGTACTGTAGTTAAGTTATCAGGGTGAAAAAATTTAAAGACGTTTATATTGAGGGGTAAGTCAATAAGTATACCACCTCGATCATTGATAAATAACGGAAGGGGGTTCTGTGTAGAAGATGATTTATAAAATAAAATCAGAGTTTTATAATTAAGTAAGTGGACACTTGAATAAATAAACCTGCGTAGTATTCCGGCAATAGGAGTGTACAGGGAGGGGGTAAGGGTTGGGTTAGTATAGGAAGGGTTAGAGGGTGTAGGGTGTATTAAATTTGAAAATCTGAAAGTACTTTGCAGGTTTAAGGAAAGGGGGTTATAGTTAGATTGCAGGGAGTGCTTGGTTTGGGGGAAAGTAGATCTATTAGTAATAGTACCTAATGACGAAATAATACCGTTATCTGATGATAAAATCGACCTGTTATAGGACGTTTCATGTATAAACTTATTACGTAAAAGGGACTGCACCTCTTTAATATTAAAGCAGTTCATACGTTGGTAACGTCGATCAATACAAACTAGTTGACATAGGGCAAGTAAACTAGCTGGGAGGAACCAAAAAGCTGCGCTATTCATTCTAGGGAAGGCAACGTCATGTACTCCCATTTGAGTAGGGAGCAAGAAATTTCCTAGGAAACCAAATAATAAAGGAATAGCCATAAAAAAAACCATTATAACCCCATGAGCGGTTACGATAGATAGGTACTGAGAGTTATCCCCTGCTAAGATACCTATACCGGGGTAAGCCAACTCTAAGCGTATTATAGTAGCTAATACCATTCCAACAACACCAGCAAATAGTACAAATCAAAAGTAATTTATAGATATACGTTTATGGTTAGTAGTGTAAACCCAGTTAAATAGGAGGTAACGTGATTGTCACAAGTTTCTAAGAAAAAGAACAGTACCTATTTTTACAAACCTAGCATGCCTTTCAAATTGTGTTCAGAAGAAGTGGGAACGGAACGGGGATGTAGTAAGCTGTGTATATATATTAAGGAGCTTCGACTTGGGGTTTAATACTCAAGAAAAATTCAAAAATACACGAAGTTAAACTGTAGTCTTACAGAAAGAAGTGGTTTTAAATACTAGTAGTAAGGTACCTATAGAGATCTCCGCAGCAGAAAACATTAAGAAGAATAGGGATACTGCTACGACAGAAATACTACTATACAGTACAGATATAGTTAAGCTAGTAACGTAGAGGGTTATTCAAAGGATTTCCGAAATAAAAAGCATCTTTATGAGATCATTAGAGAGTAAAAGGGTTGTAAATGTAACGAGTAAGAGGGTTATTAAAAAATTTAGCACGTTGAGATCACACAAACATACACGGTATTCACAGAACCTAGGATAATTTACCCGCGCCTGTGTTTTCATTGTAAGAGGTGTTAACAGAATGAACTTCGAATATAATAAGGTAAGATATGTAAAAGGCTAGAGCTACTCTAAAAAACTCTTCAAGTATAAAAATTCAAAAGTATATAAACTTTCCTAAAATAATAAAGTATTTAGAGTAGAGGTCAAACCATACAGTAAATTCAGTTAAAGATTGGATGGATAAGTCCTCGTGATTATCTAATAATACGCCCGTATAGAACATAAAGGGAAGTTCATCGAAGTAACTATCCTCATCAAAATCTATAAAAAATATAAAATACGAATCTAGAAAATCATCCAGGCCGTCGTAAATATTTAACCTAAATATTAAAAGAAAAAATCGTAAGAATAGGGCAAATGTATTCGACATATCTCTTACAAATTGTTTAGCTATAAACTGGACCGAAAAACCATCTGTAACCGAATTCTCTAAAAAAGAGAAGTAATGTACGGAGTATCTAAAAAGTAAATAGGCTATGAGTGCAAGGAAGGTTAAGGTTATAAAAAGGTGAAATGTTTCGACAAGTTCAACATTAGTGTCGTCGTAAGTCATAAGTAAAGGGAATCATATAATAAAAATGAATACTAAAAATGTAAATGTAAAATCGAACTGAAGTCTATACTCACTAGCTATTGAAGTAAGTAAGAGATATACTCGAAGTGTTAACGGGTGGTTTAAGGCAGTGAAGGAGGTATTACGGAATAAGGTGAAGGTAAGTAGTAGGCTAATTATAAATACAAATAACCAGAGGATGAATGAAATGCCGTCGAATGGGAGGTAGGGGAGGTTTAACTCGAAATTATCATAAACATATAGATGGTAAAACTCAGTAATTGACTCGGTAGAAGAGAACTGGTTAAGCATAAAATAAACATACTCAGGGGAGTACATAAAGTAAAATGTAGGGTTTAGGGAATCTGACTGAAGTAAATTAAAGTACCTACCTGCTAAAGAAGAAACCTCGAGGAATTTATCTAGGTATAGGGAGTAAACTAAACTTATAGTTTTAAAATTAAATTCGTTTAAAAACAGTAGTATTAGTTCATAGTTCGAGGTAAGGTTAAAGGTTTGTGTAGAGAATACTAAGCTTCTATAACCTAAAACTGTAATATTAAGGATGGTTAGATATTCAAAAACGTTAAGTGTTTGGAAGTCGTACCAGTTAATAGTTTGTGAGAGGAGAAGGGAGGAGTCATTTAAAGAGTTAAAAGAGTTTGTCCAGAAGAAGTAATTTAACAAGTATACACGTTACTTGCTTATTAGTAAAAAATTAACCCCTAATACACCGGTATTAGTATTTAATATTTTATTACAGAAATCAACAGTAGTGTATGTATTAGAAATTGAAGTTAAACCTAAATCAACGCACATGGACCTCTTTCTAGAGTTTCCCGTAACACTAACCTTACCTTTAATAGTAATCCGCATACCAATTATATTTAAAAAGGGGAATATGGGAGTAAAGTGCTCTCTGAAAACATTAAATATAAATCTAAAGAAACTTTTGTGGTTTCATATAGTTAAACTAGCTATTAAACGCTGGATGTAGGATATTAATATAGTAAAATCTTTCAGTTTTACAGTTATAAACATTATATCTAAAAATTCTTTAAGGAAGAAGATTGTAGAGAACTGATAAGCGTACAAAGATAGTTTCGAATAGAAATTACGTAGTAAGAATAACTCTTCACCACTTAAATGCCTATAGAAGTTTAAAGAAAGTACAAAGGCTGTTTTTGAGTTTAGGAAGTACTCTGCGTAGGACAGTACAATATCTATTACATAACTAGAGGGGTAGTTATCTAAAATAGGTTTGAATTTAAAGACCTTCGATCTTAATAAATTAAAATGTACCTCCTGTAAGAAAAATTTATTGAAGAGGGGCTTAACAGCTGTAAAATCGCAGAAGCCTAACACCCCATAAGGTATTAAACCGTAAAGCGTAGGAACTACCTGAGATAAACCCTTTACGGGGGGGTTAGGTAGTTTATTTAGGGGGCGGGGGGAGGTACTGTACTGTTGGGTTAGGTAGGGGTAGAGGGGAGCTGCAAGGGTATCCGTAAAGTACCTTCTTTTTTTACGGTAAAATATAATTAATTTACGTTTGAAAAACGTTTTAGAGAAGAAATTCTTGAAGGTAAGGTGTTTTATAATAATCAAAGGTTTGATGTAAGGGTTTAGCGGTACGATGGAGATTGGAGGGTTATAACCCTCCAATGTAGTTAAATAAGAAGGGGTTTGATTAGTGTAACAGGTTAGGCTGTTCTTTATAACTGACTTCTGTAGAATTTGGGTTGATTTAAAATAAACCTTAGTTAATTTACTAACGTGGGTTGGGTATAGTACAACTTCACACCATATAGAACCTATAATTGAATTTACGAGGTGAAGTGGTAAGGAGTTAAAGCTAAGGTTCGATAACCTAGTAGTAGATACGGGTTTTAAACTAAATTTTTTGTAGGAGCTAAACTGGTTATACCAGTAGTAACGGTTAACGCTAGTTAACGGTACACCTGCTAGTGTAGATGACCATAAATTTCTATATTTATATATATGGTGAATAAATAACAAATGTAAACAAGAGTAGGGAGAATCGAACTTCCGCTTTTGGTTTTGAAGACCAAAGTTCTACCATTAAACTATACTCCTAAAAAAATCAAATTTAAAATTTCATTAATAATATTATACTATTATAAGGTAATTAAGAAATGAGAGGTGTTTGTATAGAGGTAGATTTAGGAGGTGCGTTAACTCCGGCTTAGAGTTAAAATTCTTACTTAAGTTAACGGGGGTATAAATGGAGTAAAGTGCGTTTTTATATGTAGATATGAGGTTTAACAGGTAAAGTACCGCTATAGTTAATAAAGTGAATTCGGTGAGGGAGAAGACAACCGTGCAGGTTGTGTTAAAGTAAACCATATAGTGGAAGAAAAAGGTTAGTAGGTTATCGAAGTATATCATCAAGTACACGTTACAGGTATGTACAGGACTTCTACCTATTACAGTTTAAGTTGGTGGACACGTAACCCACTTATTAATTTCAAACCCGTATGTCTTATAAAGTTTATTTTAAGTTCGCTCGCCGCTACTAATAAAAAACCGGTTGGGTTAGGATCGCGTTACTGAGATGATTCACTTCACAACGATACTTAATATTTTACTACTGTTTCCACATCACTAAGACTAAACAGCAATTTAGGTACTCATACCTTACTATACTTTATATAAAGGCATCCCTTTAGTGCCTAATATAACCTTACATTATTATAAATAAATACTCAGTCAGGTATTAATAAAAAAATATTAGTATTTATTAGTCCAACAACAGGTTCCCCTACCATTACCTTGTTTCAACTTCATCCAAATTACCATCACGTCTCTCGAAATTATTACCTTCATAAATACTAAAAGTAATCTATAAGCACTTACAATCTTAAACTCGCGATGATTTTTCGGACGTGATGGGCGGTGTGTGCAAAATCTAATTAAAATTCATTGTAACAAGATTATTTACAATTACTAATGATTCCTACTTCACAGATTTAAATTTCAAAAGCTGATCCGAACTAAGATAAATTTTGGTTATTTATCAGCAACAAGCTTCAATACTTTTGTAATTACCTTTGTAATACGTGTGTAGCCCAGTATATTTAGACCATAATGACTTGACTTCCCCTCGAGTTTTACTATACAGCATATCACTAAATAAGTAAATAACCGCATAATAAATACTATAGTATTTTTGATATCCAAAAGAAGTTTACCGCTTAAATAAACGTGTATTAAACAACCCGGAATTACTATAATAACAGATTCTGTCTACTTTCTACTCACATCATAAACTGCCGACAGCCATGCAGTACCAATTAAACATATATCAAGTATACCCAAACAGTGGGTTTCTAATAAGTTTTACTACGCTGGTAAGGTTTCACGCGGATTATCGAATTAAACCACATATTCCACCATTTATAAAGACTCCCGCCAATCTCTTTAAATTTTACCCTTGCGGCTTTACTCTTCAGGTAAAATGCTTTCACGTTAATTAACATTACAGATAAACATTCATAATTCAGGGTATAGACTACTGGGGTCTCAAATCCCATTCGATAACTATACTTTAATGATTCAGCGTCAATTTATATATGAAGGGTGCGTTGCTTTAGAAAATTCAATAACTATGTTAGAATTTTAACTCTATAATTATTAAGTTCCCGACACTTCTATAAATTCTAGTATTAGCTAACGTAAATTAAAACCACCCAAAACTGGTTTTTTAAAACTTACTGAACTAAACAGCCTAGTCATTTTTACACCCAATCACGACGAATAACGCTCCTCCGTCAACGTCTTACCGCGACTGCTGGCACGTTGTTAGCCCGGAGTTCTCCTCAGATAATATATCATTATTTAAATCTGCGAATAGACTTTACGACTACCTTAGCCTTCTAAATTTCAAAAATAATTCATCCCCGCGAGAGGTTGCTGGTTCAAGATTACAATCTTATTGACCAATATTCTCCACTGCTGTCAACGACAGGGTGTTTTTCAGCCCCTGTGTGATTAGACAATCTCCCAATCTAACTAAGGTTTATCGGCTAACAAATGTCGAACCTTGCCTAAAAAAAAAAAACGGACACTTTTACGTATGTATTTATATAAAGATAATCCTTATACGTATCCTACCTATTTTAATATTACTCACCCATACGCCCAGGTATTAAATCTACTAATAACCTCGGACTCGCATGTGTCAATACATCTCGCACGCGTTCATTCAGAGCCAGAGTCAAACTCATAGTAAAAGTGGCTTAAAATCCATATACACACGTTACCTTATCTTTTTACGAAGTTTCCTCTTTATACGGCGAAATTTTTTCCTGTTAAAGTAGTAACTGTAGGGTTGTTTAGGGATAAATATAATGGTAAAGAACCTCTTGTAGGCTAGAATATCCCGACATACGAACTCTAAACCACGGAACCACGAATTTACAAGCAAACTTACAGTCCTAAACTTAAATAAAAGTATTAGAAATGACATTAGAGGGGTTAGTTTAAGGAGAAGTTTCGGGACCTTTTTATTTAAAAGGAATTTTTTAGCGAGGAAAAAAGAGGAGAAGGAGTGTATCAAATGTGTAGAGTTTAAGGAGCTAGCTACTAAACCTATAAATAAATTTCTTTTACGAAATTTAAAAAACCAAATAGCTGTAACTTTACCATTTAAAACATTGACAGATTTATTAATAAAGTAGTGGGGGAGTTTACGTATATTGTAATTTACTAAGATACATTACACATGAAAGAAGTTGGATTCGAACCAACGTAAGAATAATTCTAATAGATTTACAGTCTACCGCTTTTGTCCACTCAGCCACTCTTTCTCATTATAACATCTAATATAATGTATACATCTAATATAATGTATACATCTAATATAATGTATACATCTAATATAATGTATACATCTAATATAATGTATACATCTAATATAATGTATACATCTAATATAATGTATACATCTAATATAATGTATACATCTAATATAATGTATACATCTAATATAATGTATACATCTAATATAATGTATACATCTAATATAATGTATACATCTAATATAATGTATACATCTAATATAATGTATA
>Ga0307930_1001231_pt1 | contig 20474 bp, 21 predicted proteins | sample OrgLakmetageno46_FD_203161 | JGI IMG/M metagenome (GOLD analysis project Ga0307930, IMG submission 203161) | Saline water microbial communities from Organic Lake, Antarctica - #46 | ecosystem: Environmental > Aquatic > Non-marine Saline and Alkaline > Saline | place: Antarctica: Organic Lake...
ACACGAATGAACACAGGCCTACGAACACCAGGAATAGCTTCTCCGCTCCAGAAGCGGTACTTAGCGAGGTCGAACAAAGATTCGATTGTGTTCAGGCTCAGACTCACATGTATCCGAGTTTGGTGGTATTTGGTAGCTCTAAGATATGGTATTGACATGGTGATCTGTGGTAATTACAGAGGCCAGTACATCAAGCAACCAAAGATCAGGGGCTTGGGCTGTAATTCATCGTGCGTCTCCGTGCGGATTTGTCTGCCTGAATTATTGCCTTGTTTCACTCGCATTCGGCGTTCGTTTGAAAGGCACAAGAAATTCAGATGTTTCATGAATTCATCAATTCTTATGATCAAGTGCTGGCAAGTACCCGGAATTTCTTTGTTCCGACGTCTATGCGCTTTTGACACCAACACACAACTGGTTACCAACAAGTGGGCTTTGTATTACAGAGTTACAGGAATGTTTCCTTGTATTTGGGGAGCTGTATAACTAGCTAGTACCTAGATTGGACTGCAGTATAAGGCACTGAAAGTTAGCGACACAAGTTAGCGACACTTCGGGATTCGATTTGCATAGCCGCGAATGAACGGTAACGATGATTCTTAACTTTCCAGCCAGGCTGCATCCAGACCGAAATAGAGTATTGCGTAGTCAGCTAAACCTCAGATCTAAGTACTTACGGATCAGCTACGTATTTGCCAATTCGTTCCGAAAGTACTATCTGTAAGTAGCCTCATCGCCGTAACTACGTTTTTACCGTGGTATTCTGTCGGCATTTTTGGCCCAATCAGATTTTCGGTAGCTGTCATCGAGGTTGTGCAGTGTTTATGGAAGCTTGTAGAAGTCCTTTAGGTTTCTGTAGAAGTCCGTTCGGTTGTTGTGCTATACTTCGACGTCCTTCTCGTATACGGCTCTCGCGCCAGACCGATTTCATTTTAGAACAATCTTGAGATATGCATGCTCGAGCGGCTACCTTCTACAAGCAGTGGCTGCGAATTTCAGTCCTCGCAATCGCCCTTGCGATCGCTCGATGGTTGTGGTCACGCCGTAGAAAGCCTAGAATTGAAGATGAGAATCGGAGTTCTCTAATCGCTGACTCCAGTTCAGAGCTATTTACTGGGGTTGCGCCCTCTCTTTCAGCGGGGCATCCGGCGTCTGATGAACCTCACATGCTTTCAGAAAGCGAGCGCGCTGCAATAGTTTACAAGTATATGATGATTTGCCTGCGCCGTGCACAATTATTCCCTCTCTATCGAATTCTTATGGGTCATCATCCGTATATGTTCTCTTGTTAGGTACGACTGCTTCCTGAGCCACAAGCGCAGCGACTGTCATGATATTTGTCTACGCATTAGCGATAATTTGAAGTTCAAGGGTATCCATCCTTTTATCGACCGTGAGGTACCAATCTGTCATAATGAATTGCTACTGTATGATGGCAGCCCATCGTCGTGGGGCAGCCATGGTGTCCGAAAGGTGCCCAGAAAGAAAACGCTTTTATTTGAGTGTCGGTTAAGTAAGCTTCTCAACTGAAACGAGCTCCGTTGTCCATGCGTGTGGTACTAGTTGTATATGAGGGCTTCTTTCTCTTGTTGAAATGATGTTTTCTCTCTATATAAATTTTTGTGTGCATCTGCACAGTTTCCTGACATCGAAATGGATTGCCCCGAAGTGATGGAGCCCACGCCTGGCATGGAGATTCGTCCGCGGCCCGCCCTCCGCCGGCTCTTCTCAAGCGTAGCCATAGACCTGAGCCGGACTTACTTTGATCCGTTTGTAGACAAGCTTGCTCAGCGCGTAGAGTCAGCTGGAGATGGTAAAAGTGCACTCGGACAGTTGCACCGGAGGACCTCCTTAAGCGGCAGCAGCGTGGAAGACGAGAGCGCAGAAGGATTTTGGCGCTCGGCTTTAGGTGATATCCAAGAATGCAGTTGGCTTTCATTTGAAGGTGCGTTGCGCACGTTCCTCGCCGACGACCAAGAAATATTGATGGACGTGCTCGTGCCTCTCGAGGGCGCAATCTGCAATTATCGTGACGGTTTGCGGAAAAGTGGTGGTGGCACTGTGAGCTTTAGTTCATTAGTAGCGACGTTTGCGGGTGGCAACTTCAAGGACACGCTTCGCGCCATGGCTGCTGAATCATCCGCAGAAGATATCGTTTTAGACCTCGTTGTTCGAGTTCCAGTCGCTAACACTAGTGGCATGAACAAGGAATACGCTATCGATTCGGAACGGTCTACGAGCGACACCCTCTCGCGCGTGCGACACCCTCTCGCGCGTGCGACAAACCATTGTGGAAGCGTTCGCGGGCGATGATTACGGCGTGGAGGGAAACGACACGGACAGCGATGCTGGACTCGAATTTTTGGGTGAGAGCAACTTCAGCTTCGTGTTTCAGATTGGTGGAGGTAAATCAGGGAAGAATTCAGGAGCTACTCATTGGGCGCGCGCGCGGCGGCAACAGGAGCGGAAAGTCGCCGCAGCAGGCCTCACCAACTTGTCTGTGGTAGAAGACGACGTCGAAACAACTACTGCGCGTCGCTGGACCCAGTTCAGAATGAACCAAGCCAAGAACAAAAACGAAAATCTGCATGCCATCAACCCATTTTTTGAAAATGGCAGTGATCCCGATGACGAGGACGACGAAATGGCGAGGCTTTCGTCATTTGATGACGGAGCACCAACGGTGACAAATCCTGTTGCATTCGCGCTTGCTGCTGGCGTGCTCCACCAGGCTCGGGTGCGGGGTCTGACTGCATCCGATGTGATGGCAGACAGCACTTTGACCAGTGCGATGGGCGCTGCAATGGCAGCTCGAGGCGGCTCAGAATAGGCTAGCTTATTGTGCCGAGCAGCAGCCGACTTGAAATTGAATCCTTCATCGCCCGAGCCTCGTGCGAACCTTCTCGCGGCACTTCCTAGCGATGTGGGTGTTAGCGTGGCTGCAGGCGGTAAGGAAGCTGCTGTTGCAGCAGCAGAGGCTGCGCTTTTGGCTGCGGCAGATCTGACGTTACCACTAGCTGACCTTAAAGCAAAGTTGCTGCGGGCGCATCGGGGTAAAACCGCGCTGAAAGACGGGTTTGGCGGGAAACGAGAGCGTGTGGTGATCATTGGTGGTGGCTTTGCTGGTTGCACAGCCGCAGCGAAGCTCGACCGACACCCCAGCTTGCACGTAACGCTCATCGACACCAAGGAATAAGTTTCAGAGAGAAGAGGTTAAGTGGTTGCATCATACACTAGAGTTTTCCTCATCGTGGTGGTCAAACTTAACAATGACGTGTGGAATTTGTTTTTGCTTTACAGATACTTTGAAAATACGCCTGCAGTGCTGCGTTGTATGGTGGAAAAGGATTACGAGATGTTCGATGTGTGCCACGTTGAGCACAAAGAATACATTTTGAACGGCGCTGTTGTAATCGGCCATGCGACAAACATAGACGAGAGGCAAGGGCTGGTATATGTTGGGCTCAAAGGATCTATGGGCGCTAAAGGTTAGGAACTACGTATCTGATTATTGACTGTTGTCACATAATGCTTGAGTGCTTGTTCCTATCTTTATTCCGCCTTATCATCTTTAATTGCCCGGTTGGTTCTTCACCATTTAGTATTACCATTCGACTACGTGGTCATTGGCACGGGGTCGCGCTATCCTTCAAACATTAAGCCCAAAGAATCTTCTCTAAGTTTTCGACGAGAACAATTTAAGCAAGAGCGCAAGGAGCTCTCTGAAGCGTCCAAAGTGCTTGTTGTGGGTGGTGGCGTGGTAGGTACTGAAATGGCGGGCGAAATCATGTCTTACTTCCCTGATGTGCCCGTGGAACTTGTAACGCGCAACCACTGCCTCTTGCCACGATCGCGAGGCGCACACGAGCTTGCCACCTCAGTTCTCCAAAACCCCAAGCTTCAAACGCCGGTGGCTATTTCGTATAACGAGTCGATTGATCTTTCTGACGTTGACCATGACCGTAACTTCGTGCAGACGTCCAAGGGTCGCGATATTTCTCTCGATGGCACCAAAGTCGTGAACTGCACCGGCTACACGCCCAACTCGAACTTCTTGCCACGCCGATGGCTCGACGAGAAAGGCTTTATCGTGTGCACGGCACAAATGGAGATTGAGGCCAAGGCCGTACCCCGGGCTCTTCGAACGTCTCCTGGATCTCGATTCTATTTTGCGATGGGTGACGTGTAAGTCTACGTATTTCTCCTTGCTGATTTCCTACTTATCATGTACACCAAATCAACGACACTCTCGTATGCTCGTATGTCTTTGTAGGTGTGAAGACTCCAAGTTTCCTGGTGGAGAACGCATGGCCGCTGTAGCCCACACTCATGCGTATGGCATAGCCCACTCTATCATACGACTAGCTGAAGCACGCGCTGTAACCCGGCGCGCTGAGAACGTACAAGCAGGGACTATGAAGCGCATTGGTCCAATGCCGACTCGGACGACGGAACTAGCACACCAGCCTCCGCAACCGAAGCTTTTCAAGATGGACCTGAGCACTTCTACGGGAGTCCACACTGGCATTCCCTGGGGTGCTGTCAGCCTTGGATCAGACCACTGTGTCACGCGACTGGACAATCCAGCCTACGAAGGATTTGCAGCGGCCTTTTTCTTTGACCCCGAGAAGGTCAAAGAGGAGCAAGGTCCCATTACCAACGGCTGGATTGGCCTCGGGCCATCGTCAACCAAGTTTAGTATGATGGGCATGCTTCCCTCAATCTTGCGACCAGAGCCAGATAATATGCCCATGTGGGATGGTTTCAATGCCGATCGAATGACAGAAGAGGATGACGTCTAGGTCAAGTGGAATCCTCGCGTTGGGGTACGCAAGGAGCTCTGGAGTACGAATATTTGTACATGGCGATTCGGGACTGGGCTCATTTTAACTTCAAGATTTGCATCTAGAAAAGGATTATGCTCATAATCCTTCGCCAGGGCGTACGGGAATCGAACAACGCAACAACACCATGAAATAAGAATTGCCCTGAAACAAAATGTCATCTATGTAAGTCGCAAGGCAATAGTGCATATACTTTTCGGCTTTTGGTATAAAAATATTATATATAATTTCCTAGTTCGTAGGTCGTTGCCAACAACCCGCCGCCTACACGTATTACTCAAATATGCACCTTCGCGCCTTTTTTTGATACCTGTGGCTCGTGATATGGCTGCTCTTAACCGCCTGCGTATTTTGCGCCTTCTTTCAGTCCTCAGGTGGATAAGATAAGGCCAAGGCCGTACGTGAATTTGACGCAGGACCCGAGGAGCCGAAATTAGAAGGCTAACAGGCAGAGTGATAATTCAAGGCAGCTTATACGAGAAAGATGAAAGAAAGCCTTATAACATAAATTTGAGTAATTTTCATTGCGCGCGGGCGTGTGAACCCACGGAGGCTGGGCCTGTCTTTGTCTGTGGGGCTCTACGGGACTTAAATGTTAAATGCATAGACACATGTGATACATCGCCGTTCATTCGCCGTTTTGTTTTGTGTCCTGGAGTTCGCCGAAGTGAGGAGTGAGACCTCCTTCGTTACTTTCAGGCTAATATACAACAGTTGGCGACTACCTGTGAATTGGGGGTTTTCGTTCAACTTATCTTTATCTATCCGCTATCCGATTATTCGTCAACTGGCCACCGCCCCTGCTCTTATTGTATGTTATCAGTCCATCTTTGAATCTCATACATTTACCTCCCTTGCTTCTAGTTCAAAACACTAATGCATAGAATTCTTGTTAAGATCACCTCGAGCTCACTTCACTACCCTCCGTGCTGTTCACAGATCCAAGGCGCTTCGTAACCTCAGCCAGGGAGCACCCACCACCGCCGCTACTGCTGACGGAAGGCGATCCTTCTAAGTCACTGAGTTGTTTCAGCTCAAGCGCTGCGGTGCGAAGCATAAACACAGCTTCTTGGCAAGACGTGGCTCGCGCCAACGCATCTCCGTTGCTGCCACTGCACGCGATCCCTGCCGCCACCCACACTAGCACCGCGCTGGTGCTGCGAGCTCCATGAAAGAGGGCCAAATCCCACAAGTGGAGCGCGCAATAGGGCGGCAACGCGTCAAAGAACAGCGCCCGCCACCACTCTTGCACCAGCAAAGGCACCCACTCGAACTCCAAGGCCGTCAATTGCGATGCCGCGGCCGGAGCTCGGGCAGCGACCAGGGCACTGAGGTGCGCTGAGTCAGCGTCAAGCTGAGCGGCGGCAGTGTTTGGGGAATAGTAAGGCGCCAGCCGGTACATCACTGTAGCCGCTAGTGTCCAGAAGGCGTCCTCTTCAGCCTCGGCATCACTGTCGTCAGTAGCAGCTTGGCGCATCTTCTCTTTTTCTTCTTCTTTCTCACTATCTCTGATTTGCTCATCACTTTTGTTGTCGTTTTTGCTTTCTTTGAACGCAAGAAGTACAAACGCTGCAAGCTGAGTCATTCCTGTGTCGTAGCCTGGCACACTCGGGCTACCCTCACTCTTCTGGTCTCCAGCATAAAGGACAAGGAGACGGTGAAGCGCCGTTGCCATTCGACACAACGCTCGGTTCCCACCACCATGCTACAAGAGAATGAAGAAGACGGGAATACACGTACGTTAGAGGAACGCAAACTGAAATAAAGATTAAATTGACCAAATATGCTCCCTCAACTACAATTATGAAGTAGCTCCGTAGCTACAGAAAGCTCATGTCGATAAATCTAGATTACTGCTTTCCTTTTTCCGTGTATGCCCAGTCACCTGAAAGAAGTACAGGTCGGGGCAGGTGGCCGCTGCGTCAAAAGCGATGCGCTCACGCACTGCGGCGTCATCTTCGGCGTTGCTGCCTACACATGCATCCGCAGCACACAGAGACGAGTAGTCGGCGGGGTAGTGGGCGTTGCTCGATGTCGTGGTGGCTCCATCTGCTGCTTGTCTGTGAGCATGCGCGCGGCGCAACTCGTCAGCTCCCGACCATAAGCCCCAGAGCCGCCTGCGCTGTGACGGCGGGCACCCTTGTGACAACAACAAGCTGGCTGCGTGGGCGCGCACCGCGGACTCGCCGGCGCTCACAGGAGCATTGCTACCTCTACCACTACATGTGCTGCTGCTGCTGTCTTGCTGAGGTTGCAGGCGAAGCCACCAGGTGTCCGAGCCGCGCACATCGTTTACGCCATGTTGTTCCCCTGTAGTGGTGGCCCCGAGCTCCTCGAGCCAAGTTTGCCAGGTGTCTTCGGCAGCCGCTGCTTCAACATTACCCGCACCCAGAAGAGACCAATCTTTCAGTGGGCTAGTCGTTGTAGCAGCAGCAGGCTTCGCGTCCTTCTGCTCTACGGAGTGAGGTGCCGGGCTAGTGCTGTTGTGGATTTCTTTGTCGTTGGTCGAAGCTAAAGATGGTGAGCACGGAGCAGCAGTGGATTCAGGATCACTACCACTGGTGCTGCTGCCTGCGTAGCGAGGAGAATGGTCAGGCGAGTTTAGGTCCATGTTTTCGCGGTTCTCGTTCGTGTTGAGAGGCGAAAAAACATTCCCACTGCTGTTGGCACTATTACGCTGCTGCTGCTGCTGCTGCTCGTTTCTACTATTGGCCACTCCCGTGGGGGTGTTTTCGTTGGAGCTGCTGACTGGATACACGTCTTGCTCCTGGAAAGGGCCCGCAGACCTCGGCGAGCAATCGGTAGAGTGGGAAGCGGCATCGCTATCCTCAGTTTGGCAGTCGATGCGCGACAGCATGGCCCCAAAGCTCACTCCCCCCGAAGGAGGGCTGCTGGCTGGATCGAGCAACAACGGGCTTGACTCACCCTGTAGAGACGGCGCGTCGCTGTCGTCGACATCGTTGCTGTTGCCGCCATCGGCATCGTTGTTGATGCTGTTGTTGCTCTCGCCAGGAGGTGACGTGGGACTTTCGCCACCACTAGTGGGCTCTTCAGACGAATTTCCGGGTAGATCTGAGGACGAAGGAGCATCAGCCTGTGTGGATGTTCCCTCTGGAGCAGCAGCAGTGTCAGGAAGGAGCGGCGGAAGGTCTTGCGTGCCGTCTTCGTTGTCGTCGCTGGTGGTGAAGGGCACAGCAGCTGCAGTTGAGATATCATCATCTGCGGATCCTGCTGTTTCTGGTGACACTTTTGGCTCTTCGCCCTCCTTCGCATTGTCTTCTTCTAGTGAGAGCGCTTCTGCGTCGGTAGAGCTCGGTGCTGCAGTCTCAACTTCTCCTTCTTCATCTGCAGTGGTGGTCGCTACTGCTGTCACCGCAGATGATGCCTCCGGCGAAGACTTGTCTTCGCTCCCTTCTTGTACATTAGCTGCTGGTGCAACCTCCGGTGCTGCTTTCTCCTCAACCCCTGGCTCTACGTTGGTCGAGACATGATCTTCTGGCCCTGCGCTATCTGCAATTGGATTCTCTGCAATGCCGTTTGAATCTTCCCTGCCATCGCCACCCTCACCAGCACCGTCGTCACCGTCTTGATTGTCGTTGTTGCCATCATCGTTATTGCCATCGGCCACGTACTCAGGCGTTGGGTCACCGACGGTGTCTGTAGAAGGGCCAGGATTGGCATCACTGCCTTTTTCATCATCGTTGTCTTCATTGTTGCCCTCGCGGTCTTCGCCTCCCTCTTCTTCGTCGTCGTTGTCGTGGTTGCCATTTTGGACATCACCCTCCGAGCCCATCGCCTGGAACGTGTGCACTTCCTCCAAGTGCATCACCAAGAAGTCGGTGTGCTCCCGGGCTTGCGGCAGCTGCTCTGCAGTGAAGGCGTTCTCGGGGTAAATGAAAAACACGCCTTCTCCGCCGCCGCCGCCTTCCGAAGCATCCATCGTGGTTTGCACCGTCTTTTCTTCCCCAAACGTGAAGGTGTCGCGGCCGTTGAAACAGTACACTTGCCCGAACGACTGCAAACGAGGGTCGTCACTCACCAGAAAGATGGTTGAAATCACTTCTTCCTCGTCCTCGTCTTCTTCCTCGTGGTCATCTCCAACACCAAGCTCGGCATCCTCGCGAGCTTCGTCGTCGTCGTCAAGCGACACGTCAACGTCAACCACGCCATGCTCATCGCCTCCACTCTTGGAGCGTTCTCGCTCTTGCGCGAGCTTCGTCAGCGCGGCAGTCAGGTCCGCCGAGGGCACTGGGTCTGACGGCGAGGACGGCCCTGAATGGCTGCTGTCCTTGGCCTCCGCCACAAACGGCTGCAGGGGGGTCAGAGGGCGTAAACTCACGCGTTCCAGCGGCCGCCCATCCGCAGTGACGTCACGAGGAGGTACAACCTTCGCACTGCTGCCTGCTCCTCCTTGATGGCTCTGCTTCTTCTCCGCAGCCTCGCCTGCACCACTAGGAGTCGCTTTCGCGCCGGAGCGAGCAGCTGCTTTAGCCTCTATCGCTGCCACGCGTGCTTGCTCCCGGGCCGCAGCGGCTGCGGTAGGAGGCATCGGCAGAGCTCCTTTCACAGGCACGCCACTACTGGCACTAGCAGTGGCGGCTCCCCCTTCCTGAGCCGAGTCGAGGCCTGCGAGTAAAGCTTGTCGCTTGCGCCGTCGAGCTTCCAGCCGTTGGTGCTGGGCCTCCAGGAAAGCCAACGGATCCATGCCGGACACGTCCATTCCTCCACTCAAATCATCTTCGTCTTCTCCTGCTGCGCTGTGGCTGTGAGCACTCGTAGTGGTGGTGGTGGTTCCGAAGTGCAATTCTGACGCTCGAAACCCGCGCGGTGACCCTCCTCCACTTCCATGGGGTTGCTTTGCTTGCTTGGCCTCAGGCTTCACCGAGAGTTGCTTGGCTTCCGACTTGACTTCAGGCAACTTCTTCGCCTCAGAATTCGCCGTGAGCTTCGCTTCAGAAGGCGGATTCAGCGTTTGACCACCTCGGTCATCGTTGAACGCGCCTTCCCACTGACTCCGAGGCCGATGCACGGTGTTGTTGCTACCAGTCAAGGTGTTCTGAGCAGCCAGTTTTGAAGCACCGCTGGGGCGAAGAGGCGACCGCTGTTGTTGATCGTTGCTGCCACTGTGGTTCTCCCTCCGCAGAGGGCTGCCGCTCCCTGCACGGAAGCTCGAGGAAGGCGGCGAGGGTCTGCGCAAGGAATGCCGCGGCGGCTCGGGCGGGCGAGGCTCAGGATCGAGCGCACTGCGACGCACATTCGCAGTTGCCGCAGCAGCAGCAGCAGGTGGAGGCTGTTGTTGCCGTGGCGGCGAGAGGCTACTTCGATGAGGGCGATGACTAATACCAGCGGTAGACTTGGCCTCTTGACTCGACTCTGCTTCAAGACGAGCGTCCTCGGAGGAAGGACCTCCTAGTTGCCGCGATGAAGAGCTGCCACCTTCAAACGCACCGCGCACTTTGCTGATGCGTTCCGCGCGGGAAACGTCAATGTGAGACGAATCCACCGCTGCTGTAGATGCTACAGCTTCAAGGTCGTTGTTCTTCCGGGTAGGCGAGGGCGCCACTGGCACGAGTTCAGGCAATGGGTTGGCTGAGGAAGGAGAAGAGGAGGACGACGAGGAGGACGACGACGAGGGGCTCAAAGGTTGCGGAAGGCCTTGTAGCTGTTGTTCGCGGCGCTTGGTGGCTAAGACGTTGTTCCGGGTCATGAGCCGAGCCAGCGTGTTGGCCAAAGGGTGGTCCAGGCGCCACACGATCTTTTCCAGCGTGAAGTTGGTGTCGTACATGGCCACGAACCCGCGAAGCACCCGTTCGCTCTTGCCCAGCAGTGGCATCCCCGTCAAATCCAGCCGCTGCCAAATCACAAGCAAATAGAACACGGTGAGTTCGATTACGAGGGATAAATATCACCGGTAAGGAAGAAAAAGGTACAAAAAAAAACGAGGAAGTTGGAGGGGGGTAACATTGAAGCATTGGCAAGAAATAAGATGCGACGTTAACAAACAAGTCAAAGAATTATAAACCGTGAGTGCTTATAGTTTGCTGCTTACTTTCAAAGTATCATTGGACGCAAGCGCAGCCGCGAGGGCCAGGGCGCCGTCTTCTTTGATTGCGGTGTTCATCGACAAATCAAGCTCCACGAGGGCCCGAGCTGACGAGTGCGCCAGGACACGAGAGGCCAGCATTTGCACAGCGCCGTCGCCGAGGCCACAGTCTCTGAGCTTCAGCACGGCGACTGGGGCTGCCGTGGGGGAAACCAGAGCAGCGCACAGGTCCGCCATTTTTTCGTCCGGCTTCATCTAAGACGGAAACAAAATAAAAGCAGAAATAAGAAACAAGAGGAAAAGACGTGTTTGCTTGTGCTTTCTATGTCGCAACACTTTGCATTTACTTGATATGGCACTCACACACACTCTCTCCCTCTCACACACACATCAATACCTGAAAGACCGCTTCTGCTGACAAGTCCACCACCTCACCCATGGTGTCTGCCTCGCCGCCGCCGCTGCCCACCGCTGCGATGACCTCGGCCACCGACCTTTTCTTGCCCTTGAACCCGGACGACTGCCGCCGCCCCAAATTGGCTGGTCTCCCCCCTTGTGAGGGTCCACCATTAGATGGAGCAAGTTCCCTTGCCTCGGCTTCACCTCGACCTCCTGTTGCTGCCGCCGCTGAGTCAGTGTGAGCCGCTTCACGCATGGCTGCCAGTCGCTGCGCGTCGGCTTTTTGGGCGAGGAGTTCTTGGGCAGACCCCGTGAGGGCGGCACCGTACTTGGCGAGAGGATTGGGGAGTTCGGCTGCTCGGGCCGCCTGGTTTATAATAGAGAGGTAAGGGGGGAGGGGGGAGATTGAGCTTGTAGCTTGAGACACTAGCTGTGTCAAGACGCACATCCACAAACAATTGTGGTACACCTTAAGCGTGAAATACTCTGGTGTCCTCCTATTCCACTCTTAAAGTTTACCTCCTGCGCCGCCTGCAAGCGGTGCACCAGCTCCGTGGTGTTTTCAATTGCCGCCTCTCGTTCCTCGGGCCCATAAGCAGACAAGTGGTTGAACACAAAGAACCCTTCGTCTCCACCTGCTTCCTCGCTACTACTGCCGTTAGTTGAGTCGGGTTGGTTGCTCGTCGCATCCAGCAAGGCCATCACCCCGCCGACCGCCCCAATTTCGAAGGCGTCTTGGCCGTTGTATTCGATCACGGGGCCAAAGGGCACCAGGCGAGGGTCGTCGGACGCGATGAACACCGTGGGCACGTCCTTGTTGGCTGCTCCTTTCTCCTTGCGGTGGCGAGAGCCGCTGCCTGGCAGAGGGTCATCGGTGGAGCTGCTCGTGGCCGCGATGCTCATCTGCAAGGCCTTGATCTTGTCGCTCTTGCGCCGGTTCCCGCGCCCGCTCGCTTCCGACTCGTTCAACTCGTCTTGCAGCAAGGATTCCGCCTCTAGAGCAGCAGCCTGGGCTTCTGCGGCGGCCACAGCACGCTGTCGGGCGGCTTCGGCCGCGGCCAATCGGGCTTCTTCCTCGCGCATGGCGGCTTCGCGCGCCCGCTGCCGCCGCAACATGTGCCGCTGCAGTTCAGGCAGTGCTGCTTCTTCGGCTTCGGCCTATTTTGGAAGGTTTGGAATAGGAGCAAGATGAGCGGTGTGAATATTTTATAAAGAAAGTGTGGGTAACAAAACGTTTGACATACGCGCACGTGAGGTTGCGGGACTACCACTTGGCGATATTCACACCAGAAAAATCCTCTATCTCCTTCCTTTGTTTTATTCCATCTGATATTTTCTATCTCCTCCTTCAACCCATACCTGCAGGCGCGCGGCTTCTTCTTCTGCGAGCCGATGCGCTTCTGCTGCCTTTAATTCCCGAGCCTCCTTCAGCTCCGCGGCCATCCGCGCTTCTTCTTCGGCCTTCTTTGCGTCCATCAAGGCAAGCTTCGCCCGTGCCACCTTCAAGAGAGAAGGAGAGAGATGAGAAACACGCTTAGAAAGAAAAATCGTGTATGTACTATATACTCATTGCTGTTCAAGGGGTTAGAGGTAGGTATCGTAATGACTGCAACAGGGGCGTGGATGTGCGCTAATATATTTGCGTCAACACTTACCGCTCCCTTTGTGATTTCTTTTCGTGCCGTTGCTGGTGGCTCCATCCCATGCCCACCTCCCCCTGGGCTCATCAGAGCAGACGCCTCAGCCGCAGCGGCAGCAGCAGCCTCGGCCGCAGCTGCTTCGGCCGCCTCACGCTCCAGTTTTTCGCGCTTTTTTCGCTCTTTCTTGAGCAAGGCCTCTTTCCACAGGTCAGTGGCCGAAGTGGCTTGGCCTTCTGCGGCGGCCTCTTCTAGGAGATTGTCCATCGAAGATCGCCGCAAACTGCTGCGAGCATAGAGCCCTGTAGATTGACCGCCACTGCCGTCATGGTCTCCGCCACCACCTGAAGTATCGTCGAGAGAGTAAGCAGACCTTTCCAGCAACTTTTCGCCTTTCGCTGGCGTGGGGCGCGGCGCTTTCCGCAAGTTTTGGAGCACCCCTGTAAGGTGCGACGCCCCACTGCTGGCTTCTTCTTCCTTCAGTGCTTCGAGGGTCAGGCGGCGGCGGGTCTCCGGAGAATGGTTGTCATTGCCACCACTGCTGTGAGCGCGGCCCTGTGACGCCGAGGACCGCCGCCGAAACGCTGCTTTGAGCTCGTCTTCGCCTCCACTGCTGCTGCTGGTGCCATTCGATGAACGACGAGGCTGACTCCGCTGCCGGGTAGGGCGCCGCGATGCCTGCTGTTGCTGTTGATGCTTTTCCTTTTCGATGCAATGATGAGAGTGGGGGAAGACAGAGTGATGTAAGTGAAAAGATACACAAATGTACAAAGAAGAAGCTAGCACTGAGAGCAATAAAAATGTGTTGAATACTTCTCACCTGTACTATTATTCTCCGAAGCCTAAAATTTCCGTGCCTAATGCAAATATAGCATACTACATGAATGAATGAATGAATGAATGATTTGAACTACGAACCTGCGAGCGCTCGAGGAGTTGGTCGTAAAGTTGTTGGGTGTTGGCGATGGCGGCTGGTTGCTCGGAAGGGTGAAACTGCTCGTAACGCTGAAAGAAGAACTGAGCCAGAGGGCTGTGAGGATCTCGGCCGTCGAGCGGTGCAACCACCTTACAATATACACATAATTCACAAGTATGAACCACGTGAATTAACAAATCGCACTAAAAACATTCAGAAAAGAAATGGCCACCGAATAAATCACTCGGGCACACAACTAAATCCTAAAAATTCAGACTGCAGCATAAATCTCGTTTTAACCTACCGTGCCACAAGCGCCCAATTCAAAGGCATCGCGACCGTTGTACTCAATCACGGGGCCGAAGGGCTCGAGCTGAGGGTGGTCGGTCACAATCAGCACCACCAGTTCCGGAGGAGATGCTTGCTCTCGTTCTTCGCGTGCTCCGTGATTAGGGGCATCGTTCGGTGCTTCACTGTTGTTTGCAGTGGTACCAGCCGAAGTAGGCGCAGCATCCTCACCCGAGGAAGAGGAAGAAAGGGTGCTGGCGCCAGATTTCGGCGAGAGTGGAGAATTGCGCCCCCCTTCGTAGGAGCGTTTGGTGAAGCACACTCCGCAGGCTTTAGCATTTGGCGCGTTGTCTCGCTTGCACACCCCACACGCCCACGATGTGCCATGTGAAGTGGCACCAGTCGTTGCTGCCTCGTCGTTCGAAACAGCCGATGCTGCTGTCTCCTCAGCCGCTTTTTCTGCATTTGCTGCCGCTGCCTGTTCCTCCGTTGACGGCTGAGCCGTTACAGGGGAGGAGCGTCTGTCGCTGGTGCTGAGGGGGTCCAGGGACTCTGCCGAGGCCTCAGCAATTGCCGACAGATCGCCGTTGTACACGTGGGTTTGGTCCGAGGCCTGCTGCTGCTGCTGCTGGTGGTCTGTTTGTGCAGAGGGTGATGCCAATTCGCGCTCATCACCGCTGAGCACTTCGACCACCGAATCACCTGAGCTAGGTGACGAAGGCACCACCACCACCGCCGGTGCAGCTTCCGAAGTTGCACCATTAGCAGTAGACGCAGCAACAGCAGCAGTGGCCATGGCAGGCGACGGCGGCGGCAGAGGTGACGGTGGCACCACGGCTGCTGCTGTCGATTCGTCAAACACTTCCAGGACGGAATCCCCCGCTGTCAGGTCGCCGCCTCCATTCCCCTTCACCGCGTCCTCAGCAGACGGAGCATGGCTGTCATTGGCTTTGATGTCGTTGGCCTCGTAGCTGTTCTCTTGGTCCAAGCTAAGGCTCCCCAAGCGCTGCAGCCATTCACTGAGCTTATCCTCGCTCGAAGCCGCAAGCGCGACCAGGGCTCCGCCGTCAGCAAACTCCACGTTGAAGCGATGAGGGCGCTGCCCGCTGAACCCCCCGCTGCTGCTGGAGTGGTGGCCCGCAGAGACAGCGCCAACCACCGGGCGCTCCCACAGGGGAGCTCCACTGCTGCTGCTGCTGCTGCTGTTATTCTTAGGGTTGCTGGAATACGCGGACAGGGTTTTGGTTGAAGCATTGAATGACAGGAAGCGCTCGGTCCAGCTGTCGCCGAGGCCCAAAAAGCCGCGCTCCTTCACTTGCACTGCGTCGGTCCACAGGGAAAAATCGGCGCTTTTTACAGGAGCAGCTGCAGTAATGTTCTTATTCTCCGCTGCTTCTTCTTTCGCCTTCTCAGAGGCACCGCCACCTTTCTCCTCGCCTGTGCTTTGGTTCTCTGCAGTCATTTTCTCATCGGTACGCTCACCCGATTCTCCACCTTCTGCTTGAGGGGCTAACGGATCTTGGCTGCCAGTCTCACTCATTGCCTGGTCTTCAAAGCGGCCAGTGAGGGCGCAAGGGTTCAGAAAAGCGTCTTCTGCCGGCTCAGACGACGTTTGCTCGCGGTGGTGCCCCGCCAGCGCCGACTCTAAGTCCAGCTCACCACTTAGGCTCAGCCCAAAGCTTGGAGCTGCATTGTCACCGCCGCCGTGACCGTCGACGCCATGAAGGTCCTCACTGCCGTTGTTCTTGCCACCGGAACGGCTGGCTTTACTGTCGTCGGAGAGCAGGGAGCCGGCGGTAGTTTGGTTATCCAAATAGTGGGCCGTGCGGTCGGCGCCGCCTAATATAGTAGACTCGTTGAGCGACCCTGGCGCAGTGAAGTGCGGCCCTGATCCGTCCTTACCTGCTAGGGTGCGCCGAATATGTGCACCAAGTCAAACCAACGGTATAAAGTAAAACCAATACAGCAAGTGTTTGGGGTGCTACAGACTGTAGGAGATTGGGGAGGGTGCACTGTAGTTTCCCATGAAAAGACACGTTGCCAAGCGGAAGAGACACCGAAAGGTGAGCACTATCTCACAGTTACCACCGTTCCTACTCCGCCTTCGCTGATTTTCATCAACATGTAAGGTATCGCTGGATAATTTCATCATATGTGAATGATTGCAGTGAGAAAACAGTCATGCAAACCAGGTTTACGAGTAACCTCACCTTCGGCAGGAACCGATTGAGGAGGCGCTGATTCACCATTTCCTGCCGCTCCATCATCGGCCTCACCACTGCCACTTCGAAATGGCGAAGTTGTCGCGGAACCTTTCAGAGGCGAAGGCGCGGCCACTGCGTTTGCTCTTACGTCATCGAGGGCTTGGTACCAGCGCTTGAGCTCCAGTTTCTTGAGGCCGAGCGACGCCACGTCATCGGAATCTAAGTCCAACAGATCCACGGGATGGACAGCGCCCAGCTCATCCAACGCAGGTGCTAACGCTGAAAGCCGCCAACTATGAGGAAAAAGCATTGGTCAGAAAGTGCGCAAGGGCAAAAGTCACCGCGACAGTTGATGCGTGTTTGTTCGAGAGAATGCCAAATAGTAATGCCTTGATTTCATCATCTATTCTCGCAACTTCTCAGACCTATTACGCCCAAACCAATCATTCAATAATCACACATTAAAGGGAAACTTACTGCGCGAGCCATTCTTGTAGGTCTACTTCCATTGTGTCTGAGGCGCACACCAAAGAGGCCTCGTACTTCTCTCACTCGTTTCGCAAGAGGTCCACCGACAGTTGGTGTGGAAAACGTTGGTTTACGACTCAGTATCAGCTCAGCCAATCAGCTCCACAACACTCTGTAATATGTGCTCTGTGTACTGCAAAATGTCAACGGGCCCTGGGGCGGTTTCAAGATCGATGCCTCCCGTAGTTATCGTCAAGCACTTAATACGCTCCTCGTTCCACGTGTGATATCTGATAGTCATTCTCCTCTGACGTAGCACAAAAAAAATGATGAAAGTCTCTTTTCTAGCTTCGTCTAGAATCTGCACAACACATTAGCTCTAGCTGGACCGCGATTAGTATCATGGCATCTCAAAAAGGTTTTCTCGTGGCTGTAGTGTTCATGGGTTTTTTTATGAGCAGCATACATGCCCTTGCACCTACACCTGTGCCGTCGATGCCTCCCACTCCCGTGCCTTCGCTTCCTTCTCCAGCGCCTTCGATGCCTTCAAACTTACCGACGCCGCGGCCGTCCCTGATACCGTCGCCTTCACCAACATCCAGCGCACTCCCAACAGTGACACCCTCGGCAGCTCCTAGTCCTCTACCGTCAGAAGTGCCGACTGTGCAACCGTCCTCACCGTTTCCAACGCTGTTGCCCTCGTACCGCCCTACCCGATCACTCTTTCCTACCACTTTGCCCACGCCACGACCGTCGCTTCAACCTACTAACAGGCCAAGTAAAGCACCGTCGTCATCGCCCACCTTGGTGCCATTGTTGAGCCCGTCGCCTAAGCCTACTCCAGCGCCGTCGACAGTGCCGTCGCTGACTCCATCGTCGCGGCCTGTTCCTGCGCCCTCTCCTTTGCCAACAAATGTGCCGTTGCCTCAGCCGACACAGGTGAGCGTATGCTCCTTTCCTCTGTTCTCAACAGGACTTGTACATATTAAGTTGGAGTTGAAAAGATGTTGCTCACTCAACTAGCTTATTTATACACCGATACCTTTGTTTCGTTTGCAATTCTCAGGACCCAACGATCGTACCCACGCCGGCGCCTACCCACTTTCCGAGCTCCCTGCCCACCCACCATCCTACGTACGCGCCCACTCCACTGCCCACCCTTTTCCCAACGCATGTGCCTTCTGTTAGCCCTTCGGTGTATCACACAAAGAAGCCGACCCAGCCACCGTCGCCATTGCCCACGCTCGCACCCACGCTGCGGCCATCGGCCGTGCCTACTCGGTTAACCAATAGCCCAACGACCCTGCCCACCCCACTGCCTTCACCGGCGCCCAGTTTCACGCCGTCTTCTGTGCCCACGCCCAAGCCCACAGCTCCTCTGGCGGTGCGTTCCGCTTACGTGTACATTGGCCTGGCAGCGACTGGGGCAGTGCTCGTGTGCTGTTGCGTCATGCTGGGGTTGAGTGGCTTCGTGGGGGTCATATCTCGAGCTTTCCAGGATCGCGCCACCAAGCTCTTGAACGCTCGCGTTGCGGCAGCGCGAGAAGTCTTTGCTGAAAGAAATGCGAAAACTTTGAGCGAGGCTGCGGCGCGCGCTCGCCGCATAGACCAAATCAAGTTTGGCACTGGTGCGCCCGTGAGAGGTGCATACTTGGATGAGTTAGGTGGCGGGTTCGAAGAGAATCCAACTGCTCAAGACGAGAAGGATGAATTCGCGCATGCGTGGTCTAATGGCGGGCATGCTGAGCAAGTGAAAACTCGCCGCTTCTCCCATTCGGGCCCTGTCTTTAGCCGTAAGAGCGTGCGGGGAACATCAGGGCCTCGCGAAGAGCTGGACCGAGTCCTCGAATTGAGAGGGGTCACCGTGGAGAGGTCGTGGGCGCAAAAACAAGGCACTGCCTTGCAAAAAAGCGCTGTGCGATCGAACAAGCGTTTCAAGCGCTCGTCAGCACCGTCGTTTTCAACCCGGGCGTCAGAGAGCGGTATAGCACAGCCGATTCAAGATGGTGTAGCGGTCAACCCAGACGTTGCTCGAGGAGCAAGCAGTGACATCAGGGGAATTGCGCGAAAGCTTAGCATTAGCAAGGCAGCAAGCGTAGCATCCGATGATCAACTTCCTTCCAGCCTGCAAGACTTATTGAACCAACCTGCCAGCCTCGACACCTCCGCTGCAGCTGAAGATGCAGCTGCAGGTCGAGCCTTGTTGAACGCGTTTGGCCTTTCGCCTGCCGTGTTTGAAAGCAAAGGGCTGTGTTCGGCGAGAGCGCTCCGCGGCCTCAAAGGATTAGCGTCCGACAAGCTGGTGCGTTTCTCCGCGAAAGTTCTAGTGTTGTCCTGAGTCCACGCATTTCACCATGTTCAATAGTCGTGCGCTACATTCCACTGTGTACTGCTTGCTCCTCCGAAATAATATTTGAGTGCTTTCTTTTACCCTCTCTTCAGGTGGTGCTCGTAGTGGTGGACCTCAAACTGAAACCTTTAGACGCTAAAAAGTTCAAAGCAGCAGTGAACGCGTCAGTGGCAGCGCGCAATCCTCTTGCTCCTTCGACAAGCACCAGTGCTTTCGCGAGTCCAGCGACTAGTCCAGGAGGTAGCCCTGCGCGCTCGTTTTCCCCTTCGCAGCGGAAGCACGTTGAAAGCTTCAGCTCTGTTGGCCAGCCAGCAGGTGGAGTTGAAGAAAGGTCAAACGCTCGTAAGGAGGAGGAACGGCACCGAGATATTGACGACTGCGATGACTTTGGTGGGGCAGCTGAGGCCGCCCTAATCATGAAGGAAGTGAACGGGCTCCTCGGAGGTTTGGGAATATCAGCGAGTACACGTACGAGAGGGCGCATGGCCTCTAATCTCGTGATGAAGAGCCCTCCAATCAAGGGCCCAATTTTTCAAGGCACGGCCATTTGAGAGGTCTCTCCCCTCTGTGTATATGTGCATATGTTTGTGTGTGTAATTTAGCAACAGACCTAGAAAAGCAGTCAAAACGTTAAAATTGAAATAATTTCTAACTGGGCCTGACTTTCATTGGTCAAAGTTCACTATGAACCATAGCAAGCTTTCAAGCTTTCATTTCCGTTAATGTTATCCACGCGAAAGCAAAAGGATTTTTTTTGAAAAATTTGACCAACGGCAAATAGCGATAGAGAAATGGCATTTGCAGCATGGATATATTTGTGCTCCCAGCACCCAACACCAAACCATCTCATTATTGCAGAGGAATTTTAATGCGAAACCAATATACACTTGCACTAAAATAAGGCGCATTAGTTATCCTTTAAGGAGGGTTTTAAATATCCTCCAGCTGCATTTATATCATAACGCCTGAACTCGCATTGGCTTTAAGAGTTCTTGCACCCTGACTGTGAAGCGCCTCGAGGACACTCTCGAGCAAACTGCCCCCAGGTGACGCCGCTGTTGCAAGGGAGGTGCGCGATGACATAACGTAGGTCAAATGGTAGGCGCAAAGTAACAATACCGTGAAGAGAACATCATCTGGGTGCGAAATATGATGTCGAAACAAAAAATCTCATCGTGGAAACAATAAGCTGTGGTAGTGAAGGCGTCTTACCATCTACAGCTGCTAGAGCACCTTCTAAGCGGGCAAGCGCTGCTCTTGAAGCATCGTCTCCATCCTCTACTGAGCGTTGCACTGCTGCTAGTGCCTTGAAACATCACAAAATA
>Ga0307930_1001232_pt1 | contig 20467 bp, 22 predicted proteins | sample OrgLakmetageno46_FD_203161 | JGI IMG/M metagenome (GOLD analysis project Ga0307930, IMG submission 203161) | Saline water microbial communities from Organic Lake, Antarctica - #46 | ecosystem: Environmental > Aquatic > Non-marine Saline and Alkaline > Saline | place: Antarctica: Organic Lake...
ACACCAGTTGGAGTATCAATTGGCCTTCCAGAGCAAATTTCTTAAGTGCTCTATTAGGTGCCTCTGGAACTTAATCTTCTGAGGTCCCTCCCCCGAGGGGTACTGGGGTACTGGATATAGCAACAAACAGGAAGGGTGCCAACTAGTCGGCGTCTACAGGGATTTTACTTGCATTTCTTTGTTTTGGGAAGGTGTCTATTGGATTGGATTGGCTTAGCTTCGCTTAGCTTAGCTTAGATTGGCTTAGATTAGCTCTGATTAGATTAGATTAGATTGGATTGGATTGGATTGGATTGGATTGGATCAGATTAGGTTAGATTAGATCAGATTATAGATTATATGTTATAGATGTAGATGTAGATGTAGATGTAGATTAGATTAGATTAGATTAGATTAGACTATACTAGACCTGGCTGAACTGGACTGGCTTATTAGTCAACGGCTTGAGTGTGATATGCCTTGATAGCTATAAGCACAACTGGACACTTGGATGGCTGGAAACCTTGCTCGGATGCATATGATTTAGTTGCTTGCTGACTAATTAGCACGCTCTCGGCCGAATAGATTTACAGATTAGACGTGGGGCAGGGTGCTTAAGAAGGCTTATGAGTGTAGAGCTCCCGGTTACTTGCAAATTTTTCGAGGAATTTGGCCAATGCCCCTCCCCCTCCTGAATCATTCTGTACTTGCTTTGTTTGCGCAACGCAAGCGCCTTCGCAGCACTGGCTTCTGTCTGTGCCAATTGGGCTTGTATTAGTTCGAGCTAATTCCAAGAAATAGCATTCCAAAGAAGAAGATAGGCCGGAGTGGAGATTGCGGTCGTACTCGCAGCCGCACGTAGACTACCCACGCCTCCTCCTGGGAATCAATTCTGCGGGGTTCATGGAAACGAAACTTAAGACTTGTACTAAACCCTTCAAAAGGGAACTCAGCCTAGTTATGTTCTGGATATTTCATGAATACAGGGCTCTGTGCTATTTGTTTTTTAGACATGTCCCGAAGGGCCGGAATCAGATGGCAGATGGCTAACAGCTAACAGGTAGAGCTGAAAAGCGAGGTAGCGTAAACTATTTTTTTTTGCAAATAAATATTGGAATTAAGTCCAGCCTACGGAGAACTAGAGTGCTTATAAATGAACAAGGAATGTGGAATGGAAAAGTATTAAGTCGAATTATTATCTGTATATGGCTTCAAATAATCCATTTGCCTTAGCCTTGTAGCCTCATCGTACTCAAATCCGAACAAACACGAAGAATTTCTGTGTGTTAGCCCCCTTATTCAAAGGGGCCAGCTCCAAGAGAGGAAAAAAAGTGAATATCGCGCAGGCAGTGGGCATAAGGGTGCAAGTAAGCCAAACCAATAATTTGGCATTGTTGGCATTAGATCAAAAAGATGAAAATCGTGGATGCACGGGTACGGTGTTTCGAATTCACGTGAGCGGCTCGTGAGCGTAGCTCTCTCTAGAAACTTTTGAAGGAACACAGTATGAACACACAGTGAAAATAGTGACACATAAAAGAGTCGTGGCACGCGAGGCGCCATAACAGCACCGCCTGCTGAGTTGTGCACACAAACTGTTGCCGCCAAAAGTATCGCACGTAGGATTGCCGTCCTCGCCCTCTTCTACTATGAATGATAACCCAGAATCCTCTGGGATTGCCTGTGCTATTGAGTATGATTCGATGAGAGATGTCCTGCTAATAAATTCAAACCGAGATATTCGCCCGGAGTTGTAGCATTCTCCTAAGCTCTCGATGGCATCTCGTGAAGTTGGACCTTCTTCGCTTATTTCATGGGACCAAAGCTTATAGGGCCTTCTCCCCTTGGGCGCCCGAGATTTTTCCTGTGCGTCTGAATCTGATGCAGTAGTATCGTTGGGCTGCAAATAAGCTACAGCAGCATGCGGCACGTGGTCTGTCCCATAGTCTCCAGAGAATGCCATCTTCGAGTTACCACAGCCCGGTTGAAACCTCACTGCGGGCTTGCAGCTAGGCCAACCCAATAGCGCAGCTAGGAATTATCTTGAATTTAGCAATAGTATCTTCCACACTGACTGAAGCCGCGCGACGCACTACTATGAAACCCACGCCAAGTGTCTAATGTGCCGGAGTAACTGGCTTTTACTTCTTAAAGTTATCGAGGCAAGAGGAGGCAAGAAGATACGAACGAGACAAGCCAGCCAGCAACGAACCCACGAAATAATATGCTACTCTCCCTGTACAGCCTCGCACTCACGCACGCACTCAGTATCACTTCCTCAAAAATGGCACTATGTGATGCTAATGACACATGCTAGCCAAATGTTGCTAGAGAAAGAATTCGGGATGCTCATTGAGACGATGCCAATTCTTGCTCTAGTTTGAACCCCTGGTACTCGATGTTCTAATGTCACTACGGCTAAGTCCGAAAGTAGTTCGCTCAGCGTGGACCGTTGGGTTGTTCGTGGTGATGTCGGCTTTATTACTACAGATAGGGTATTACCCTGATGCGAGCGACCAAGCGCTATTTTCATCGCAGCCACGTCGGCTGAGATCTCATCGGCATGCACGTGATGAGATTGACTGGCCTGAAGGCAACAATCGGCACGCACACAGAGCTCGGGAGACTGCTGAAGAAAGTGCGGCACGCCAAGAATTGCACAGGTGTGAAATTGTCGTTGGATAAATTAGCCTTAAATTGATAGGCTAAACAGTGACGTGTTCTCACAGTTTCCTCGCAAATGGCTTTACTCAACCAGGCAAGCTTATTTGGCGGAGAAGAGGTTGCCAATAGCATTGCAGCGCGCAAGCCGTGAAGGAAACTCGAAGAAAGATCGAGCGCGGGCATCAGCAGCAGAAAAGCGTTTGGGCGAGATCGAGCACGCGGTAGCAAAAGAAAAAGAACGCTTACATGTGGTGGATAAAGATAGCCACGGCCTCGCACGGTTAGTAAAGCTTGTTAGAAATAGTGGTCGAGTCAAAAAAAAACTAAGTGAGAAACCGAGAAACAATACTCAATACACAAGCGTTGAGATCTGAAATTTATCCGTCACTAAGTGCAGCATGCGCTATCATTTATGCTTTTTTTTTAAGGTACTTTCCTGAAGTGAATTTGAAGGAAGAAGAAAAAGTGTACGCGGCCATGCGTGGCATCCGCGGCAAGGGCAAGGCCAACCACAACAAGCGCGCCGAAAACATCATGGCCAAACAAAAGCGCAAGGCCGCTTTCGAAGCCCTGCGCGACAAAAACATCCGCGAACAGTACGGCTTCACGACACCAGGCAGCGAAAAGTTCAGCGACAGCAGCGACGAGCTGTTGAGGCGCCCTTCTACTTCTACTCCTACACCCATCAATGGCACTTTGGACAAATACGCGCCGCCGTGGCGGAAAGCCCAGCGCCAGAAATTCTTGAAGCAGCAAGCGGCCAATCAGGACGCGGCCTCGAGGGCACCGGAGGCTTTAAAGGCTGTTGCCCGGCAGGTGTACGAATCCCGACGAGTAGGGCGCCGCGAGCGAGCCGCTCACCTCATAGCCGACCTGGAAGCACAAGCGGCAGACGGAGAAGGGCCGGGGGCTCGAGCAGCAGCACGGCATTTGCGGTGCGTGCGAGGGTATTATTATTTTGATTGGTGTTTTTCATTGTGTTTTGCGAAGGCGTGCATGGTTTTCATTTTGTGTATACCTCCACCCTTTATCTACCATGCAGCTGGATCTCGAAGCTGAGCTCGGGCGTGTTTGCCCAATGGGCCGAGCCTTTGGTAGTGCTCATCGTGCGGGTGCACGACGCCGGCGCTTTCGACGTGGATTACAGGGGGAAGCTTGCAGTGCAGCGAGCCGAGGAAGAAGCAGCGGCCGCGCAGCATGAGCACGGAGCACAAGGAGCTGCCGCCCTCGCAGCTGTTGACGTGATGCGCCGTCGCGTGCAGCTCGCGGAGAAAGCTCGGCGGAAAATGGTGTGGCCTCGCCTGGAAGCGTCGCTTCGGCAATTGTTGGCCCAGCTGGCAAGAGTTGCTTACCTCGGAGATGAAGTAAGTGCGTGTGACTGGAGATGGGTGCATGCCTAATCTAGCGAGAGAATTGTTTCGCGGGCAGGAAAGGAGATGGTGTTCAAACTGAATTTTTCGTTCGAGTGCGGCACCTCGCATCGCCAATGATACCTTCATTAATAGCTCTTGAATATTGCCTTGTTCAGTTCTTATGGAGGAGTGCTCTGTCATACCACTTTTATAGGTGGACTTGGAAATCGTGCTTGAATTGGATCCTGATGAAGGCCAGGATGAAGGCGGCCACGACCGCTGGGGCCTCACACGGCACCATCATGACAGCACCGGGAATGGCGAAAGTGAGAGTGCCAGCAGCAACAGTGTCAATGACGAAGACGACGCCCTGGGTGATAGTAGTGGTGAAAAGAACCCAGAGCGAGAAGGCGAAGGCGGCAAAAGTCGGCCATTGCCAAGCCAGGTGGAATGCTTAGCAGCCGCCGATAGGTTCGTGTGGCCTCATGGCGCCATGAAAGTCCGCATCGTGTGGCGCACGCCTCCGCCACCGCCACTCTCTCCCGCTGCTGCGGCGGCTGCAAGGAAGCGTGCCTCCTCGTTACAGGGCCCACCTGGAGGTGTTCACAAGCCCCCGAACATCCACTTGTACCCCGGAGGGCCCATCGGAAAACAAGCAAAGAAATTGGCCGCTTCGACTGCGGCGGCATCTACGGCCAAGTCGGAAGCTCGACGGCGCTCTTTGCTCGGACTAAGGCAGCAACCGCAGGAGCAACCGCAACAAGATCAACCACTGTTACGGCAGCAAAGGCGCATGTTGGCGAAGAATAGCACGAAAAGTAAAGCGGGTCAACAGAGTAGCAAGGACTCTATAGCTGGCGAAGAGAAAGAAGCCGATGATGAGTCCGCAGATGAGAGGGACGGAATTCTTGATCCAGCAGCAGCGGCTGCACGCGAGGTACGAGGATGCACATTGTATGCGAATTATGTACACAAATTGTGTCTGTTTTGGTTGCGTTGGGCATATACTGTGCACGTGTACTTGAAATTGTTCTTATGCATCTGTCATATATAATTCTATCCAACATTTTTTTCTTGTTTTCAATTCTTTGAATCTATCCCAGGTGCGAGCCTTCTTGAAATCGTGGCATCCATTGGGCGAGCGAGGCGAAACTGCAGTCTTCTTCGACGTTACTACACCTCTGCCTGTACCACCACTGCCATCACCACTCATGCGTGCTGAGTTCGACGGAGAGAGTGACTGGCAAAGCAACAACGATGTTAGTAGCAGTAGAGGCACCAACAGTAACACTGGCGATGATCTTGGTGACCGCGGTGTTAATAGCATGGGTTCGAGCACCTCAAGTGCGGACCACACATTTAAATCCTTCAGAGCAGCCGCTGAGGCTGGGTCTAGCACCGTAGTCGACTCCACGCGCGTGAGCCCCCTGTTTTACGCTTATTTGAAAGCAGTGTTGGTGCACACCTTCGACCAATCCAACGCGCACATCTCCTCCTCGACCGCCGCCATCAGTAATGCTGCTTCAACACCTGGTATCGGCGGTAGCGGTGTCAATTCAGTGCGTGTTGCTGGAGTGGCTTTGGCACCTGGACTTGGGACTAAAGGCTCTAGGAGCACTTTTGGCGCTAGAAGCGCAAACGCCACTACTTTTGCAGGCATCAGCAGCAGCAGTAGCGGTAGCGGTAGCAGCAGTGTTGGTGGTAGCAGCAGTGGAAGTCAAGCCGCGGCACCATTCTATTATTTGCACGAAGCAGGGCTAGGTGCCGGTGCGCGAGTGCACCTAGCGCCGTGGGACGAGATTGGAAGTCAAAGCGATGAAGGTGTTGGTGGTGATGCAAAAAAAGGAGACAAAACGGGTTTCGAACCTTTCTCAGGCCCCATTGCACTCTTCAGCGAAACATGGGTGCGTGGCTTGCAGCTGCTATGAATGACTGAACTGATGAATAAGCTAGAGAAAGCAGCTGCGTTGAAAGAGAAAATGTGGTGATGATTTAGAATCAGTAGAGTACTGAATGAGCAAGAATTCGTAAACTCTTTCTATTTTTTCAGCTCTACGTATGCATCTTTTCGCTTATTGCCTTACTGTGAGCTTTTCTTCGCCCGCCTCGTTACACCCCTTCCTGATTTCTCCCTCTATCAGCTCGCCTTTCGAGCACATGCGGAGCTTCGGCTCAAACATCGCAAGGACCTCACTGTGCGCTTTACGACCCCTGCGGGGACATCGATGCATCATAACGAGGGTGTGAGCGATCGCCATCATCACCACCATAGTCACCACGGAAAGACGCCCCCCTTGTTCTCACCGTGGGCTCAGGAGACTCCGGATACTTATGCCCTCTCTTGGCAGCGGCTGTTGCTGGAGTCCATGGCGGCCCATCGCGCTGCCTTCTTTGCAGCTGAGTTTCCGTATGGTGCTACCATGGCTCTCCTCCGCAAGCCTGCTCATGACGTGGACAGCAGTGTGGCTCAAGGTACCGCCACCACGAGCATTAGTAGTAGTAATAGGAGTGGCAGCAGCAGTAGTAGCAGTGGCGATAGCAAATATAGGGGGCTTCAGCACGAAAAGAGTGTAGTCACCAGATGGCCTGGCCGAGACGTCTTACGAGAAGACGCTCCAGTGCTTCCTTCTTCCTTCGCAGCGTTACCTGTGTATGGCATGCAAGGCAACCTCGAGCAGCACAAGGAGCAAAGCAAGGTTGACGCAACGAGGAGCGTTGCAAATGACCATCCTTGTCAGGCATTAGTGAGTCGCGATGTGCTCACACCCGAATGGGTAACAGTCCTGCCGGCCGACAGGCGGCGCAGCAGCAAGAGCCAAGCCACTCACCTTCTTCACCTTTCTGATTGCTTGGAAGTGGCTGCTTCAACAACCACGGCTGTAACAATGGAAGATACTTGTGCTGACCGTCGCAGCTTCGTATTTCGAAATGCGTCGGCGTGTATTCGCCAGGCCGATATTGACGCTGCTTTGGAGGCGGCAGCGGCAGCTGCTGCAGCTGCGATCGCAGAAGCGAAAGCTGCTAAGAATACCACCGCAGCTGCTGCGAAGCTCGACGCTCGACGGGACTTCCGAAAGTTCTGATGATAATGAATGATGATTTTGCGATACTTTACCACGAACGAAGCCAATCTTCACAGTTTGCTACGTCCTTCGTCTTTTCTTTCCCCATTTCGATTTGGACTTCGGACTGAAATCACAAATGCCCAACGCAAACAACCCGTACTCCACAGGTACAACTGACAACTGAAACCCGAAGATAGTGAATGGCCCCGTACTGCTGTTATTTATATTCAGCTCGAAAGCAGGAAGTGAATAGAGTTAAATGTCCCACTGCCACCTCGAACTATTTCGATCTAAACCCGAGCTGAATTTAGAATGAAGCCAACAAGAGCAAGGAAATATGGAGTTCAAAAAATAGGAACCCCAATAAAGGCACGGATTGCGCTTATTTGAATACGGTTAGCCACAAAGGAGCCCGTTACATCTGGATCACCAAACCGAGCTCGCACTGTCGCATGAACGATAAAAATTGTTCACGTCGATCGTTTCATTTACGCGCAAGGTACTCCATCTTTCGGAGCCAAGTTCGGTTGCGCTCTTCTTCTGCTTCAATGCCGCTATTCGACACAGTTTCTGCTGCTGCCAGTGCAGCTACTGCGCGCCGAGGAGGGAGCGGCCATGCTTTCTCAATGGCGGAGTGGTTGCCCGTTTGAAATCCCACGCATTGGCGGTGAATGGTGAGTTCACGCCGCGCCGCCGCTGCTTCACTCCAGAGCTTGTTGAACTCATTCACGGCTGCCACGAGAGCTTGGTGAGGGGTCCCTCGTGCTTTTGCATGCGAGGACTTTGATGATACATTATTTTCAGTCTTCTTGCTAGCAGAAGAAGCGCCCTCGATGGGAGCAGAGCTGTCGCCGGCGAGCAAATGGCTAATGAGTGTAGTGTGGCAGTCAGAAATCGGCAAGCCCGCAGCTCGGCACTGGTCTTGCAATTGCGCCACCGAGCAGGACTTGAGTGCACGGTGAGCCTCTTCAGCTTTGATTACCGCTGCGTCACACACGCGGCCCTGCCGCTCGAGGAGCAAAAAATGGTAGTTGACCTTGTCGCCCGTCCTGCCCAATGACGCAGCCATTTCTTCCAACACTTCTTCCTCGATTTTTTCGACGTGGTCTTGGCGGTCATAGTTTGCACGCAGGCGAGCGGCATACACCGATTCTGTGGCATCATCAGAGCCAGGTAGGATTTCGTCGCCTTTGATTTGCTCCGCGAGCCGCCTCCACGACGGCTGTTCTTTGGCTGGAGCTTTGGCTACGTAGCTCAAAAGTGGGCTAGGCTCTTGGCTTCGGAATCCACGAACAGCGCGAAGTCTAGATAAGCACTTGAACTTGGAGAAAGCAGGTGACAGCTTATCTAAGCTTAAACGATATTGGAGGCTAGTGCTATAAGGATTGCAGGCCGCTTTACTTAGTGTACGGAACATTGTATGATGTCTGCGGAAGCTTCGGCTTGTATAATTGCTAAGAAATTGCTAAGAATAAAACGATAACGAACTGGATGGTCTCCCAATGGAAGAGTACTTCGAAATAATGAACGTGGTTCCCCTGCTCGACCAGCTCGTCGAGCTGGCAGCTACTGTAGCTGTTGCGAGCCTTCCTTTCTTACTATTAGTAAGCTTTTACCTTTTTGCCTTCCAAGCTTGAGAGCTCCCCCAAACGGGGAGATGCGAAAATACCGAATATTTTATTGCACCCAGCCGAACCGCAAAAAGCAAGAGCAACAACGGAGCACGAAAAATCAACAGCACAACATTTTCGTGGGAGATCGCGAATAAACCCGAGGGCAAACATACACTTGAGCATCGCATGCCAATTGTGTGAGCATGCCTACTCCAAAGGGGTACAGCAAGGTAGCTAGTGAGGAGGTCAATCCGTCCAACACCTCAGCGGTAGCCGCCAAAGTATCGGCCCGAAAAGGTGGTATGTCGAGTCCAGGCTCTCCTTTGGACCAGAGTGCTCGGGAAAATGGCGACCCGCACAAATCGAAGCGGAACAACTCGACCACGAGCGCGATGACTCAGGATTCAGAATCAGAAACAGTATCGTTTCAAAGGGCTCCACCTACCTCAAGCAGCACCATGGCGCTTAAGCTAGACCGTATGGGCAGCGGCTTTTCGCCGGTCAACGAGGAAGACAAGAGTGTGAGCGCCTACGATGAGTACAGCTCTGACCCGGACTTTGCTTTCGGTGATTTAGGCGGCGGCGCAGCTCTTGTTGCTCCTGGTGCAACCACTCTGACTGGAGCATTTCGCCCGAAGGAGTACAGTATGTCTGATCGATTCTTTTACAAGCTGGAAAACACCATTGCCAGCAATCACAACGTACCGTACTACATTTTAGTGTTTTTCGCCTTTGTCTTCGTAATCGGGACCGCAGCATTGTGGATCAACGTGAGCCATGGAGACCCTGATCACCCACTAGCCCAGGATTTTCACTCGGCTACATTTATGGCGGTGCAAATGCTTTTCACCGGTGGTGCCGACACTAGCTACTTGTGGTTGAGTGAGCGCTACGTGTTTGGATTAGCCATGGTCTCGGGCGTGCTCCTCACCTCCGTGCTCGTGGGCTTGGTTACGGAAAGCGTGCAAGACTACATGTCGAGTTTGAAGGACGGCAAGTCTCTGGTGATTGAGTCTGGCCACACTCTCATATTAGGGCACAGCGACAAGCTGCTCCCGGTGATTCGGCAGCTGAGCTTGGCTAACGAGTCTGAAGGTGGGGGTTGCGTGGTAGTGCTCCTGGAGTCAGGCTCCGTCGAAGAATTGCGCGACGAAATCAATACCATGAAGTCAGAACTCGACGGCGGGCTTCGGGGCACGCGTGTCGTCGTTCGAACCGGCAACCCGTGCATCATGGATCATTTGGTGAAAGTGGCGGTTGAGAAGGCCAAAGCCATTCTGGTGCTCAGCATGGGCACAGCAGCGGCAAGTGACGCGAGAGCCATGCGCATTGTACTAGGCCTAGTGAATGGGCTGGGGCCTCGATTGACGGCTCACGTGACTGTGGAGGTAAGAACGTAGGTAATGGTGCCTTCTCTCAAGCCCCCGTTATAATTCAGTGAGTCGCGATTTTTTTCACCTAAGTCAGCTTATTACACGTTGAAGACTGCTATTGCCTTCGATGACGCCATCAATCGGTATTTATAATGTCAAAATCGCTCCCAACATCTGTCTCTACTTCCTCGTCTTACTCGTGATGCTTTGAATCCTTACGCTTCCCGCCACGGTGCACGTGTTCAATTTTCCATTTTAGATGTCTGACGTGGACTCTGAGCCGCTGGTGCAAATGATTGGCGACGGGCACATCGAAACCATTGTTGCTCATGAAGTTTTAGGACGGCTTATGATTCAGTGCGCTCGGCAGCCTGGGTTAGCTCGGGTCTGGGAAAATCTTTTGGGGTTTGACGGTGAGCTACTTTAAAAATACACTCCGTAAATATCGCTCGTATGCGTATGCCCGCATGCGCGTCCACATGCTTTGTCTTATGCATAGCACGAAAGACAAAGCTTGCCTTAATTATTTTGCATTCATATTTGTAGCGCCAATCTTCCACTTTTTTTCTAAACCAGGGTCTGAATTCTACATGGAGGAGTGGCCAGGCCTGGTGGGCAAGACCTTCGGTGAGATATCGTTCATGTTTCGGGACGCGGTGCCCATTGGCTTGCGGCGCGCCTCTGAAAACATGAAAGTAGAGCTGAACCCGCCCGACGGCTTGCTCTTTGGCGCCGGCGACGAACTGGTGGTGCGTGCACGCTTAGCGTGTGTGCATGTATGACTGACCTGTGGTAGCTGCTTGAATGAATGCAGGCTTGGCGATGGCCCTGAATTGTTTTTGCCGTGGCTCATTTTCCCAGGATAACTGATTCACTTACGGCTTTTCCATCTCTTATTTCAAACACTGACGTGTGAGGATTGGGCTTAGTAGCAGCAGTGTTTAACCTTTCGGTGTGCTTTCTCGCCCGATTCAACAGGTGTTGGCAGAAGACGACGACACATATTCTCCCTCCGCTACTCCGCACAAGGTTAGCGATGCAGCGATGCAGTCCTGGCGACCAACGAGGCCATTGCCGCCCAAACCGGAGCGCATCTTGTTCGTGGGTTGGCGCCGCGACATGGATTCCCTTCTGTCCGCGCTTAACTCGTGGGTGGCCAAGGGCAGCGAACTCACCATCTTTTGCCCGTTGTCCGTAGAAGAGCGAGAAGCTCGGTTTGAAGACGAAGAATTTGACCCAGATTCGGTACCAGTGATTGTTGTATTCTGGTTTACACAATGGTGCACGATGAAATGATGTTTTATACTTGCTGTTGAAAATCTTTATTCAAACTGTGCCCTTCGTGTTCTCATTTGGAATGTTCTTCTGGGTGATCCAAGGTGGGGAACATAACCATCATTCATAGAGTGGGCGACCCTACGATGCGGCGGCATTTGGTGAAACTGCCGCTCAACAAGTACCAGTGGATGCTCGTGCTCGCCAACGAAGATGCCGAAGTGGAGGGCACGCTGGCGGCCGACTCTGCCTCGCTCGCTACCCTGCTCATCATTCGCGACTTGCAGGAAAACTTGGCCGTGGCCACTGCTGACGCCGTGGTGACCCAAGGGGGGAATGGCGCCTTGGCGGTGTCTCCCAAGGCACGCTCCGCTGCGGCCCGCATCAATTGTGCAGTGGTGGCGGAAATATTGGACGGCCGCACCAAAGGGTTGATTGGCGCCAGCGTTGGAGACCCAGTGCTGAGCAATGACGTGGTCTCGATGGCCATGGCGATGGTGGCGGAAAACCGCCACGTGAACACCATTCTCAAGTAAGCCAGTGTTTTCCCTTTCCTATGACCTATTTCGCCCTTATTTGCGCTTTACCTTGCCCTTTTAATTGTATTCTCTTGGTTTTTTCTTTTCTTAATCATTCAAACGATCCTCTGCGACCTGTGTAGTCCTTCGTCGCGCTTGACTTTGCCCTCTAAATTGTATTTCTTACTTTTCTCTACGGTATGCTTAATCATTCAAACCATCCTCTGCCTCGCTAATACATGTACATATATAATATGCACTGCGCAGGGAGCTCTTCGGGCACCAAGGGGTGCAGTGCTTCCTTCGCCCGCTCGGCGCGCACATGAAGTCCGACGGCTCCGAAGAGCTCAGCTTCTGGGACGTGTCGGCGCGTTGCCGCTCGGCGGGCGAGCTGCTGGTTGGGTTCCGCCCTTTTGGGGATGCCAACCCTACGATGAACCCGCCCAACAAGGCCACTGCTCGCCAGTGGCACCCAAAAGACGTGCTCGTGGTTTTGGCCACGGAAACGCTGGCTTCTTCGTCTTCTTCTTAGCGCCAACTTGGTGGCTGTTGCATTAGCAATAGCTTGATTTGGCGTCTGTTTGAATTGAGGCGGAAATCTGAATTCCCCGTACGTCATGCCCTCTGTGTGCGCTTGCTGCTGATCTGTTCTGTGGGGAATAACTGTTAATCATAATTACTAGGTATAAAACGAATTAGACGTTTTTATGCAAAAAGTCGCCCATTTAAAACGCGTTCTCTAAAACAAAGCTTTCAGTTCCAGCCCGGCCCGCGGCCCGGGTTGCTCTCTCAACACGCCGACTTGATGGTAGCAATGGTGGATGGTAGATGGAACCTCCTTCTGTAAGCTGTACTCTTCATCCTTTTACTTTAACCCGCCAGGCGCAAGCAAAACTTTGAGCTCTGTAATTAAATTGATTTATGTCCCTCCCCCTCCTCTGGCCTTTGGACTTCGGAAGGCCCATCGGCCCATATAAATTGGGCCCGCTCTGCTGTCTACCTACTTCTTTCCTTCGCTGTATTGGTCTTAAGATAAAATCCCCGTTTCTTTATATTTCGCACTACTCAAAATCTGTTCTGTTGCCCGTTGCCGTGACACACAAAAGGCAAAGGGAAGAGGGCACTCAGACTCGGACTCAGACTCAGACTCGGACTCAGACTCGGACTCAGACTCAGACTCAGACTCAGACTCAGACTCAGACTCAGACTCAGACTCAGACTCAGACTCAGACTCAGACTCAGACTCAGACTCAGACTCAGACTCAGACTCAGACTTAGACTTAGACTTAGACTTAGACTTAGACTTAGACTTAGACTTAGACTTAGACTTAGACTTAGACTTAGACTTAGACTTAGACTTAGACTTAGACTTAGACTTAGACTAACATTCAGACTAACACTCAGACTATTAAGACTCAGACTAACACTCAGATTAACACTCATACTCAGACTAAGACCTTGACCACGCCCCGACTTGTTCGAAGAAATTATTACGAGGACAATAGAGCCACCTGGAGTGCACAAATACATATGTTATATACGAATTGAAACCCTGGGAATACGTCGGTTTTGCCTTGCCTTTCTTTGAACATAGGGATTCTGATCATTATTTAATTCTGAAACCTACTCACCTCACCACATGTCTCATGTCTTCATCTCATCCTCATCGCAGAGGCACAGCAGAGCAGAGCAGCAGAGGGCACGTAATAAGTACGCACGTACGCACGTGTACGAACAACTTATGTTCCGCGCTCGACACATATATCACTAACAGCAGCGTGCAGCCTGCTAGCTGCTAGTCCGCTTGCTTCAGTCGTAGCTCTTGCTGCAGAAGCTAATTAGTCTCGAAAGTGTAGGTGCATTAAAATTTTGCCTTATTATGGCTCTTTCGTCTCGTCAGTTGGAGCTTGGGATGGGCGCATTGGTAAAAGACTTGCTACTTCCTATCAAACATTGACTTCTTGTTGTATTGTTCCTCAAGTTTTTCTTGCTATTGCAATGAAATACTTGTTGGAAATATCTTACTTGTCATACTAGGTGGCCTTGGGTGTTTGTTGGCTGAGCTTGGGCCTTTGGCTCACACGCCCAAAGGCGACCGATCAGACTCCTAGCTTGAGAAGATCTGCTGACGATACTAGTGGGGTTACTTCTACAGCTAGTGTCAATGATGGAGAAGTCGAGCATAAGGCTGTTCTCGTTGCTACACGAGTGCACCAGAAAAATGCTTCACGCCCGGTGCGTAAATAGAATAGTCAGGTTTTGTATATTTCTTGTCTGCTTATTGTAGGAGGTACTTCTGCTTTTAATTGAAACGTTATATACTCTTAGGTTGACCTGGCAAAACTTGAAGCTTTTATTGAGCAAGCTCTCAGTTGGGGGCCTGATTTTTCAGTAGCCATCGCCGTGGGTGCAGACGGCGACGTTGGCGCAGCACTGCTCGGACGGGTGGAGCAACTTGTCGCAACAGTGCTCGAGAAGCCAAAGTGGTCTGGCCGCGTGGTGAAAGCCGTTGCCGTGACGCCTTGGGGCATGTTTGTGCCCGGGCTCAACGCTTTGGTGCAGCTCAGCCTGGACCTGGGCTGCGACCACCTGCTGTTTAGCTCCGTGGAAACAAGCGTGAGTCTCGAAGGCGTGCATGCGCTGCGGCAGCGCATGACCAGTCGCACCCTCGTCGTCGGTGCTGCTTTTGGAGACCACGCCTTTCAGCGCGGTGTTCGTAGCAACGCAGGCGCAAGCAGCAGCAACCCAGGCGGTGTTTCAACAGAGTATTACTTGGCGGGTGACACGTGTCCCTGGAACACGCTTGCGCTGTGGCACGCGCCAACCCTCGCGTTAGTGGGCTTCTTGGGCGTGTCGGAGGGCTTAGACGTCGCAAACAACCGCGCAGACGGCGGCGTGGAAGAGATGGCCGCCATTGCTGTGCTCCAGCTGGTGCATCCACACCGCAGCAAGGCTGAGCTCTGCAAAGTCCCAGGGTTGGCTTGGGACGTAGCGAGCTTCAGCAGCGACCCCGCGCGCCAAGAGTGGCACGCGCGTAAAATGGCGAGCAAAGTGTCCCGGCCGGCAGCGCAGCTAGCGCAACTTCCTGGAGTACCGCCAGGCCTGGTGCACCATACTGATTTAACTAAGACTAACTAAATCAGCAAACTAGTGGCCTGAATTTTTTATTTTCGTGTAGTAAAGAAGTAGAGTCGCTGACTCAGACTCATGATGATGGGTAAAGTTTAGCAGTGGCACTACCGCCACCTCTTGCTTGTCTTTAATTGGCCTTTAGAAATTGTGACTTGGGTCATGCGCGTTATACGTTATACCGTGTCCAGGCGGTGTGGCATCGGCACTTTTCATTTCAGCGCTGAGATACTTTTTCTTCTGTCTTCTTTTAACCCATCTTCAATTCTGTCGCCTGTCGCTGTCGCCTGTCGGCTGCCGGCTATAGTTTATTGCTCATATTTATAGCACAGATGTACACACAACATGCAAAAAATGTTTTTAAAGAATCTATTACGAGTTACGAGGACATGTGATAAAGCGATATCGTATCGGCCAGTGTTTTTACCTTATATATAACCCCGAGTCTGAAAACTGAAGTTCCCAATATGTGGCCCGTGGTATGAATTTGAACACGCCATGATGCCCTTTCATTTTCTGTGCCTACCTCGCCATACCTGGTATTGAATATTATTTATAGTAGCTAACCTACAATGGTAGTTACTATTTGGTTGTTTCAGTAACTTTGTAGCGTTTTTCTCTGTATTCCTTTGGCTCAGACTTGTATAAGCTTGGCGCAGCTGGTGTGAACGGCTCGAATTAAAGCTCGGAGTCGAAGTAGGGGACCTCGCTTGATGCCCAAACTCTCAAGAGCGCCATCTTTGAAAGTTAGAAGGGCTTCCGTGTCTTGCACATCAGCGGCTCGCAATTCTTTGGCTGTGTCCAAGCCAAGGCTCACCATTGAAAGCAGATTCGGTAGCTGAGGCAAAAGAAGTGCTGTTTCGTTCAATACGGAATTCGTACTGTCATTCAAGCTCGAGATGTGCATTGATGACGAGGGTGCTGGTGTTGATGTGTCGACTACTACACTCTGTCCGGCGGTGGCACTGGAAGTAGTGCCTGTACAGAAAGACGCTGAAGTGAAAAGTGAGAAGTCATACTGCTGGTCCGAATCTTCTACCGAAACTTGAGGGGTTGAATCACGGAGAAGACTCGGCATTGAGCAAAGTGATGAAAACCATGTCGACCCACAAATTTTGCTGGCTTGTGCATCTTCTCGTGAATGTATTTCCATTACCTTCGGCTTCATAATCACACGAGCAGATGGGCTCAAGTTTGTTGGTTCCAATCCTTCTTTGACTTCATCTGACATAACTTTATTTGTGATGAGGGTTGGAGACGTCACATTATGAACGGTGTAGGTCTGTGGTGCGACAACCAAGATCTCTTCATTCGCGTTAGCTACAAACTCTTTGAGGATATTTCTTGCGATACCGTCGAGAAAGGCAACAGGTGAACGTTCAAGGCTCGTGCATTCTGACAAAGCTCGTTCTACGGCTCGGAAGAAGGTTGTAAGTTGTTCTAGGGAATCAAGCACGACGAGAAGTTGGCCAATCTCGATGTCGAACCATGGCTCGTCGAGGAATTTCGAATGCACTTGAGCGAAAAGGGGCTGTACGAATGAGACGCATAGTTCTTTGAGGCGGCTCACTTCCGCACTTGGTACCACCTTAAGATGCATGAGTCGAGAGACATGAGAAGCCAATCGACGACGGGGAAGCGTACAGTCATTGTCTTTGAATTCAGTAGCGCTGCATACAAGTTGGTCGTCGTCAAGGGGTGCGAGGTAAACGGTATCGCAAAGGAGTTGAAAAAGATCTTTCAGCCAGCGGACACCATAGAGAGATGGCACGAGAGTGTTATGAAACATTTCTTCGTACGCCAGCCGTGTGGTTGTGAGCTGGAAACTTCCACTATATTTGGTTAGCAGTTGGCCAATTTGTTCCTCGAGCATCTCAAATCTGATGTCCTCCATAGTTTCGTAGGATTGAGCTATGATAGCATTTTGAACTTTGCGAATTACGGTCCCAAGGGAGTGCAGGTCGTTAGAAATAGCTGCAATCAGAAGCCATCCTTGTTTATGCCCACGTTCCAGCCCAGCGACTACTTGGTGTTTTTGAGGGAAGCCTTTGAAGAAAGCTGAGTCCAAGTTGCAGCCCGCTGGAGCACGAAGTGTCGCACACCAAACCCTCGCATTTCGCTGCCTACTAGTTTGAATGATTTGACATTGATCATTGTGCTTATCCTTTCTATTTTCTTGCCTAACTGAAGGTAGCAGTATTGATGACGGCTGGATCAGGAGCTCCATTTCTGCAGTAGTCGCCATTTGTTGAGCTTGAGGAGATTCTTGCGGCGGGTTCATATGATCCAGGTTGACAATGCGTATCGGGCGATCCCAATCTGGCGACGTATTCTCTTTCAGCGCGTCAAACAAAAAGTTCTGGCCAATAGCGCTGCGCAAAAAGAAAAAGTGATTTTAGACGTCTTGAAGAAAAATCAGGAGAGGGCACTTTTATGAATCCTTTAGGTATGCATTGAAGTGAGACATCAATGAGAAAAACTCTCGAGCACACTCTTGCTCAAGTCGATCAAATCATGATTCAGCATTGAGTTCCCCTTTCGAGACCTATGAAAACTCAGTGACGTATTCATAACTTTCAAAAATAGTGCACGTACTCCTTCCCTTGCCTCACCCGAGGAGGTGATCGAATTCAGGCTTATGCGAGGAGTTCCAATCTATCACTAGATGTGAACTCGTAAGCGGAACAAATGTAGTCGAGTTCGAAGGACGCCGAATTTCTCGATATGATTGCATAGCTGTAGTGCATGGTACAGACTTGGTGCTTCCGAAAGGTGTTCGTGACGTCGCAGGGTTTAACTTATCTCTCGTATCCGCAAGCATTTCAAATGTACTTAAAACTATCACAAACAAACAAGGTGGCTTGTAACTACAGGTCAAAAGGGTTCTGTAAAGTTCGTCCGATAGGAAGCTTTGAAAACGCTCTCGTACTCACTCTCGGCGCAAGGGAAGAAGTCGAAGCTTCGTGAAAAAGAAGATTACTTCACGCGATCACGCGATGTATGATGCGATGATGTGTTTTTTTGAAAAGATTCGAGTGATGTATTTTTACGTGAACTGTATTAGGTGGTTTTTATTTTTATTTTTTCGAGATTGATGCCGTCGTGGAAGCTGTGGTGCTGTGGTGGGCCGTGGAGAACTAAAGCCGTACAGTGTAGCCGAGAGGAAGAAAAATGTGTTGTTGCAAACAAGAGATGGCTAAGAAAGCTTCCCCGCGTTGATAGTCCGATCATTTTAATTTAATTATGGTTACGTCAAAGTGGACGGACTCGCCCACGTTTTGGGTTTTGACCGCCTTTTTGGTTGCCATAGCTGGTGTCTTGAGTGGGGCCTGGTTCACTAGCTCAGACGTAATCTCTGGTGGTGACGATACCACCTACTCTGGCAAAGTTACTGGGGGCCAAACACTTGGGTTGGTGCTGCAGACTTATTTCGTGCCGCTTGGGATAGCCTTGTGGATGATGGCAGCGCCTGAGTTGGTGAAGCAGCCGATGGCTTCTGGCTTTAAGCTTCTTGTGCTGCTCCTTCATGAAGCACTCTTCGCGGCTGGTTCGGCTTATGCATGGTACAGAGATGCCTGGCAGCTGCTCAACTGCGGGGTGGTGTTCTGCATTTGGGAAAAAGTGGATGACGATGAGTACACAAGTTATTCAAAGAAGGCGTACGTGTACGTCACGGCTGCTTTATACGTCCTTGCTTGTATTTACTTCTTCATGCTGCTGCTACCAGCCACCTTTCGATCCGCAGCACTCGTGAGACGCATGGTAAACTCTGAAGCGAGTTTAAGCAAGTTCTGGAATTATGATGCCGCCAAGGAATTAGGTGGCACTTGGGCAACTGAAGATTCCCCGCTGCTTGGAGACGCAGAGATCGCTGCAGCTGCAGAAGCAGAAAGAAGAAACAGGAAATCTGCAGCAGCTTGGGCTGCGAATTTTTCAGTTATTCAAAGCAACCGACGGTATCGGCAGCGCTGGTGCCTGTCCTGTGCACTTGGAGTGCTCTTCCCTGTCTGCTTCATTTTGACAACAGTCTTGCCTGATAATTGGTACGTTGTTAGACTTTTTTTCTAACCGCTTGGTATTCTCTAAATTGTGTGAATCATTTGATTTATTGCCTGCCTTCTTCTTATTTTTCGTTCCTCTGCGACAGTATGCTTTCGTTTTCTTCTCATGCCACATCTATTATAGAAGCTATACTGAAGGCTCCCACTCTGCTTGAAACGAGTAGGTATTACTTCAGCCGGCAGGGCATCCAGGAGTTGGCCCAGTCGCCTGAGACAGATGATTCCAACGAAGCTGGTCCTGTTCTGAGCTTCGCCTTCGGAACTGCCCAAGGTGCCACTGTGTACGCAAAGCTTTGGCCAGACCAGCTCATCTACGTCTGGGGGCTCTTACTTGTCGCTGTGACAGCTGTGGCCTTGTTACCTGGCGCTGGGCAGCCTTTTCCGAAAGTATCCGCAGTACTGCAGTCCCGTCCTCAGTGGTTGCAGATGGGGTTGTCAAGCGCTGGGTGGACCGTAGGGATGGTGCTGTTTCTGTTTGTGTGGTTAGTACTCCTGGCGGCGCTCTTTGCGTACTGGTATGCACTTCATGGTTACGATTACACTGCAAAAGGTGACATGGCGATCTCCCAGGTGAACATGACACAGTAGGTGCAAAAGTGTCAAGGCAAATGTGTGTTGATTGAGATACACATTAATTTTTATGCGTATAATTGGCATCAAAACAATTACTAAACAGTGACTTAAGGTATGCAAACTTATCTGATCAAACCTTGAATTCTCAACAAATCCCTTGTTTCCTTCTCTTCTCCTTTCATGCTAACTCCCACTTCCACTCTCCTGTCCACTTCCATGCCCTTCGTATCAGCGCGTGGCTCGAACCTTGGGGCAGTGCGCCGTTGCCTGCCTCGGCCTGACTTTGTTGCCTAACAGCCGCACCTCAGTGTGGCCCCTGGTCTTTGGCAGTGGCTGGGAAGCCAACATTGCCGTGCATCAGATCTTTGGGTACGCAGTGCTTGTCCTCGGGGTGGGTCACGCCATCATGTGGTACGTGTATTACGCGCAGTCGGGCATCTTGAGCGACTGGTACACGTTGAACGAGTCCTCAGAATGGCCGACGGACTTTACGGTGAATCTGCAGACGGCGGCATTTGGAATCACGTTGGTGTGCATGGGTGGGCTGGCGTTAAACGTGGTGCGGCGAGCTCGATTCGAGTGGTTTTACTTTTCGCACGTGACAGCAGCACTTGGCTTCATTGTGGCAACGCTGTGGTAAGATGAGTAGTTTGCTTGAATTGCTTGCGTGAGTGTGTGCAAACATGATGAACAGTGTTTTCTTTTTCTGCATGATCAAGACGTGTGCTGATTTATTTTTCTGTGCTCATGCTTGATCCAACCTCACTTGCGCGCACATACGTGTGTGTGTTTTCGACGATATATTCAAGGCACGCGTACGACTCGTGGTACTACATGCTGCCAGCACTTGTGCTCTACTTGATGG
>Ga0307930_1001234_pt1 | contig 20443 bp, 18 predicted proteins | sample OrgLakmetageno46_FD_203161 | JGI IMG/M metagenome (GOLD analysis project Ga0307930, IMG submission 203161) | Saline water microbial communities from Organic Lake, Antarctica - #46 | ecosystem: Environmental > Aquatic > Non-marine Saline and Alkaline > Saline | place: Antarctica: Organic Lake...
TGGCCTTCTGGAGCGAATTCGCTAGCGCATTTGCAGCTCAAGTGCATTCTTTATGTGCCTCTGTGACTGCTGTGTACTTGTCTTTCTTTGTTTTTGGGAGAGTATTAACTAGACTAGACTAGACATTGCCATTGCCATTTAACGTTAACACTCAGATTTTCAGAAGGCATATGCGCCTGATTAGCACCTCTTCTAGCATAAGTACGAGCTTAATTTCTAACATTAATAGTTCGTATTCCTTTCCGTTAGCTCTCTATTTCTATTTCCGGCACTTCGGGGTCTGTGCCAAAATCGCTTGAAATCGCGAAGGATTTTTTTCGGATCCTTAGTCCTTAATCCTTAAATGGTACAGAGCAGAGGTACAGTAAATTTCTCATGCTTCCAGCCCCCTGTAAAGTAGTAGGCCTAGGTCGTTTCTATGTCTGTTTCTGCGTCGAAAAGACATCAAGAAATAAGCATAGTTATCTAAAAGATCAATGCAGTTTGATGCTTTGTACTGACAGTAGCTAGACTACCTTGATCGCGGTGCGGCGGACCCGCGCCGCTGCAGTTACGTATTGATAAGTCCCCCAGCGCAAGTTCGATTGGGCTGAGTATCCACCACTTGTTATCGCATATTGTTGCCTCTTCATACTTTCATAATTCCATCGCCACCGCAATCTAGTCAGGTAGTGGCATGGTGCTTATCTGTTTCTTAAAAGTTAAAAGCACTTCTCGCAGCAGCATATAATCGCCCTTTCTAGCTAAAATGGCAGCTTTATGAACGTGCGAGTCGCTCGGCAACCCGACTCCCGACTCACACTGCTCAAAACATGAGGACATACATTTCCTATTTAGGATTTTGACTTGAGGCAACGCACGCGCGTGCACTTCTCTGCCCGCACCATTTGCTGCTGTGTCATTTGGGTTAGTTCGAGTTCGAGTTCTTTCTAGTACGAAAAATTTGGAGCGCTTTATGAAGTTTATACTACACGTAAACTATGCATTGGACGCTTCTTGGCAAAGAAGGGTAACTACATCCGCATGGCCTTTCTCATCAGCGTAATACAAAGCCGAGCCTCCTTCAATTTCGGTTTTAGCGTACCTGTTAGCGCCCGCTCTGAGGAGGAGCTTCACAACACCTGCTTGGCCTTCCATCGAGGCCAATATGAGAGGTGTTGAGCCGTCATTGCTTCTTGCCTCTATGTTTGCACCTGCTTCGAGGAGAAGCTTTACAAAGGGTACGCGGCGTGTGCATGAAGCCTGAGCAAGTGCTGTTAAACTTTTATTATTTGTTGCTTCCGTGTCAGCGCCTGCGTCCAGAAGGAGGCATAGGACAGAAAGTCGACGCATTCCTGTGTCCTCAATGATTGTTGTGTTGCGACAATAATTCTCCACCTCCATGTCGACACCAGCTTTAAGAAGAATCTTGTCTATGATGGCTGCACATATTCCTCCGCAAATTCCGCACGTCGTGGTCTCAATGAGTGCTGTGTTGCCACAATTATTCTTTGCCTCCATGTTAGCGCCTGCGTCTAGAAGAAGCTTTAGAACGTTTGCGCGATTACCGAGCGTAGCCTCAATGAGTGCTGTGTTGCCAAAATTATTCTTTGCCTCCATGTTAGCGCCTGCATCTAGAAGAAGCTTTAGAACTTTTACACCATTACCGCGCATAGCCCCAACAATGAGTGCTGTGTTGCCACAGTTATTCTTTGCTTCGATGTCGGCGCCCACATCTATAAGGAGGCTTACGACAGGTACGTTGCCCATACTTGAGGCCTCAATAAGTGCCGTGTAGCCACGATTATTCTTCGCCTCTTTCTCAGTACCTACTTTTAAGAGAAACTTTACAAACCTGTTGAAGCATTTATGCGAGGCCTTCAAGAGTGCTGTGTCGCCATCATCATTTTTAGCTTCCGTGTCGGCACCTGCTTCAAGAAGAAGCTGTCCAACGGCAAGACGGTCAGACGACGAGGCTTCAATGAGCGGTGTATTACCACAACTATTCTTCGCCTCGATGTCGGCGCCTGCGTCAAGAAGAATCTTCACGATAGCGGCATTGTCTTGATATGATGAGGCTGCAAGAAGCGGTGTGTTACCGAAGTCACCCTTTGCCTCAATGTCGACTCCCGCTTCAAGAAAAAGCTTCACAACAGCAGCATTGCCTTTGAATGTGGCTTGTATAAGTGCCGTGTTGCCAAGCTCATTCTTTGACTCTATGTCAGCGCCTGCTTCAAGGAGGAGCTTCACGGCATCTGTGTAGCCGTGATATGAGGCCATCATGAGTGCTGTGTCACCATGAACATCTGCATCCTCTAGCTCGGCTCCTGCTTCAAGGAGTTTCCGTACAATTAAGGCGTCAGCCTCCCGATTTGATGAAGCTTCAATGAGCGCTGTGTTGTCAAATACGTTTCTTGCACGCACATCTGCACCCGCTTCAAGTAAAAGCTCCAACGGGGCCAAGTGGCCGTGAATTGAAGTAACTAGTAGTGCTGTGCTGCCTTCGTTGTCTTTAGCTTCTAATTTTGCGCCTGCTTTGAGAAGGATCTCCACAACAGTTGCATGGCCTTCTTTTGAGGCCACAATAAGGGCACTGGACTTATTGGTATTCACAGAACTGTGAGAATCAATTTCGGCACCCGCTTCGAGGAGGAGCTCTACAATGGCAGCATGCCCCTGGGAAGAGGCGTAAATGAGTGCTGTCCAGTGTTTGCTGCCAATGTCTTCAATATCGGCACCAGCATCAATGAGGAGTTTCACGATGTCGGCATGGCCGTAGAATGAGGCAAGAATAAGGCCAGTATCGTAACTGGCATTACATGAAGAAGCTTCAGCACCTGTTTGAAGAAGAAGTTCCACGATGGCTATGTAACCTAATTTTGAAGCCAAGACGAGCGCTGTATAATCAGACTGAAATTGCGTATCAACATCGACGCCATTTGCAAGGCAATCCTGTACCAGTGCCAAGTCACCTTTTTCAACAGCGGGCACTAATTCGCTTGCCCTCCTCCTCGCATTATCTGCCGCGACTGCTGAAACCACAAGTCTACGCACCCAAGCACGTGTCTCAGGGGAAGACGAGCAGTCTAACATGTCCAGCAAGTTGCTACGAGTCGTCTCTATCACAAGAAACTCCAAAACATCACCACAACAATCGTCCGGGAGTTCCAACAAGAGCTTGAAGTTGACCGCCAGTTGACTGATATAAATATCCCGAGCCCATACCATAACAGCTGCACTTGCAGCAGGAGGGGCCCATTGAAAGGAAAAGTCAAGCTGATATGCATCCAGAGGTAGTGCCGTTTCAGGTCTGTGTCTACCAGGAGTTGAAAGGGTGTCACAGTGGACTTTTGCGAGAGACACGAGAAGTCCAGGGTTCAACTTGAGGTCGCTAACGAAATTGAGATGGCGCTGCAGGAGATCACAGCACGCATCCTCGTCACAAGCAAGTTCAAAAGCCGAGGTACCGTCCCAGGCATCCTCGTCCACATTAGCGCCATTTGCAATAAGATAGCTCATTGTCGCTGTGTCCTTGCGCAATATTGATTCAAGAAGTGGTGGGTAATTTTGCTCGCTATCATAATTTCCAACAATTTCGAGCATCTCCGCTAAGTCAGGAGCGACAGATGACCGATATTTGGAGAGCACGGCGCGGGAAGCTGCTGCACTCTTTACCAAAGCTGCGCGACATGGCATTAAACCAGCTACCAACCGGACTTCGGCTTTGAAAGTTTCTTCTTCCTCAATTGAAAAAAGAGAATGCCTCCCTGACAGCGAAGAATGAATCATGTCGCTATCTCTGGCAATCGTCTCACACGCACAAGATTCTTCGATACGCGCGTGTTTTGAAGGCATTCTTAGACCGAAGACAAATGTAACTAATTCACGTTTAAAAAGCCGACGATTCGCCGAGGAATTTTGGACTTAAAGAAAGCTTTGAGGCTTCTGATGCAGGTACGCCTTATTATGCTGCTTACTGCGAAAGAAGCTTTTGCCACTTAAGGTGCCTACCTCTGTTCTAAAGCTGACGCTGCTGAGATAGCTTTCGACTCACGACACATGTCCCCTCCGCTGACATGTAATTGAAGTTTTCAAGTTCTATACAATTTGATCTTCTTTCGACATCTTTCTTGATCAGAAGTTACTTAGTTCTACAGATCTGTAACTTCTTTTTCATTCTGTCTGTCTGTGTCTCTTTTCGATTTCATTTCCTGTGCTGATATTATCATCAAGGGTATCTTCATCCTTAGTATCATTGTTAAGGGGAATCTTCTTGGGTGGTAAGAGTTCCTCCCTGTATTTCTCTGGGATGATGAAATCAAACGAAATTGTACATGGTTCACGCCCCATGGTGGAAACATTTTGAGCAAACCGTCGCTTGACGCCGATAGCATAAAGGTGTAGCCAAGTTATGTGCGTAGAGATTATCTTTAGGATACACCGCTTCCACAGAGCGATTCATTTTTTTGCGTCGCTGCTTTATATACCTTCTGCGAGGTGCCTGCAAAGAATGGTGCCACGTCCGGCGACGGGCATACTTCTGAAAGCCCGTGCGCTCGCTGTGAGCCACATTCATCGAATTCGCGCGCTCGATTGGCTCCGAGTTAAGTGTCAACAAAGCCCTGCCGTCTCATGTACGCCTGTGTAGATGTCGTCATTCTCATGTCTGCGTTTCTTTGATTCCAACTTTTTACGCCCTCTCACGCAAAAACGACCCAGTAGGCCAAGTCAGCCGTTAAAATCACCCGGCTGACCCGTGCCAGCGTCTGAAGCCATCAATGTGGTTTCATTTGTAGATGTGGCGCCCTCGACCACGTTTCCTTTGAGATTACGTGCCGCGAGCCGAAATTTACCGCCAAGGGGTTACTGCGGCGCATTTTTACCATTTGGCCACTAAGTTATAGGCCGCGCTGCTTCGGCATGAAATTGGCTCCGCAGACATAACTGAAGCCTTAATTGATTATTGTTGTTAAATCTGTGAGATTTAGGCGGTAGTCGAGGACGTTGACGTGCATTGAATAATGGATCTTCTGCTTGGCAGTGTGGCCACCTCGTCGATGAAGTGTTCAGCGCTCAACAGTTTTCACAATTTTGATTGAGCCTAGGGTGCATATGAAGGCACAAGCTTCGTAAATTGCATTGCCACAAGAGATTTTGCGCGACTATGCTCGTTACCTACCCGGTCTAGTGGCAACTATGGCCTCTGGGCGTGCCTTTTCGCTTTTTGCCTGTTTTTTCGTGGATTTTGGGCATACGGAAAGTCTATGGACGTGCGCCCACCCGCCCGCCTTGGCCTCCCGAGTATTTTAATGTGTTCTATGTACCTAAAACCTTGCCTGACACGGGCATTTTAGGCCTTAATTTTCCGAAGGAAGCTTGAGACGTAGGTTTACGAATGATGAGGAGTGGGAGGAAGGAGGTTAGCGAGCAGTGCCTCGTGCAAAAAACAACATCATAAGTTCCAGGTTTAAGCAAGTTTTCGCGGCTGCCGCTTTTCGCGCACTCGGCTAGAAGTTAAGTTCATGAACCTCGCCACCATTTTAGAATCTATAGGATTAGGCCGCTATAGTAGCATGTGTGCTGCCGCTGGCATCGACGTCCAGTCCTTTGGGCTGCTAGACGAGGATGGACTTAATGATCTCGGCGTGACTCCTGAGGATCAACAGGCAATGCTCTTCCTAGTGAAACAACTACAGCCTCTGGACGTAGATGCGTCTAAGGCTACCCTCGCTGAACACACGCCCGCAGCTGCTGCAGCCCCAGCTGCTGCTGCTGCTGCTGTTGAGAGTACGCCCAGAGGGGGAGCAGCAGTCGTAGGCGCAGCCTCGGCAGCCGCTCATTTTGCAGCGCTCGATGACGCCGCTCACGACGCGGAGCTCCCGTGGCCCCCAAGCCAGTGGATTGAGGGTGACTCCCTCGCGCCACCTTGCTCCAGCAACCTCGAGGTACTTGGGTTTAGGCCAGCTTTTCGAAGACATAGAGAGTATACGAGTCCTCAAGGCTTTTTGCTGTATATCACTTCCTTTTCAGCACAATTTCGTGGTAGGTGATTGCTGTTGGATGGCCACGATAGCTATAAACACTTTCTCTCCACAGTTTCCCTGTTATATTTTCCAACACCTTCGAAGACTACTAAACTGGCTAGCTCATCTTTTATTTTCTTTCACCAGTTTTCACCTACTCCCCCCCCCTATTTTCGTTGGTTCCTCACCCTCTTTACAGGTTGTCGACGCGCTGCTCGCTCTCGCTCAAGTAGGGCCGCATGACGTGCTCGTCGATTTGGGCGCCGGCGACGGCCGCGTTTGCGTGCAAGCATGCCTGGCCCATGGCGCCACCGCGTGGGGCGTGGAAATTGATGCGGAGGAAGTGGCGAAGTTTCGCGCCAACGTGGCTGCCTTTGACCTTGCAGGTAACGCAAGTGGCAACGTATACCTTTGTACCTGCGTACGTATACATTGCAGGGGTAGGGACGAACAGGGCAGGTTGTTTTCTAGTAGGTGGCGGCGGCGGCAACAAAAACCTAAATAGAGTGGATAGACTATTGATTACGTCTTAATATCAAGAAAATTACTTTGTCTTTTTCGTCGTCGCCACTGCCACCGAATTCTTTACCAATTGTATTGTACAATGACGACGTCGTTGCTAGTGTGCCTTCCACTAACCCTCCTTACCTTTTGCTCACCTTTGCTTCGTTTACTCTCTTCTTGGCTATTTTTTTGCCATTCAGAGCGCTGCTCGTGCGTGGAAGGAGACTTAACCGAAGTGCTCACGAGCGAACGGTTCCAGAAAGCCACTGTAGTGTCCCTGTACCTTTTGCCGGAAGCAATCGCGACACTGCGCCCTCATCTGGACGCCGCTTTGCACCGTGGGGTGAGACAATTGTGGAGAGGAGAGCCAACAACACGTTGATGATCCTCCTCTTCATCCTCGTCCTCCTGTTCATTCGGTTCATGTAGTAGTATGTTTAAGCGAAGGCTCTTATCAGGTTCAATTGAGTTTCATCGTGCTTATGACAGTTTTCCTTTGATTTACGCATGGGTTACTCTGTCAACCTCTTGTTCATTGGTGCTTGCTTGCTTGCGTGTTTTTCTGATGAGTGAGCGAGTAAAAAGTTTTGGGACAAATTAAATGCATCTACAGGTGCGGGTTGTCACCAATACCTGGGGCCTTCCCTGGCTCACGCCCTTTGCTACCGCAGTTGCTCATCATGGCTTAGGCAACACCACCAACCTTTCTCTCTATCATCTCAGCAGCGAGGACAAAGGTAGAGAAGAAGCAGCATTGCCAGTAAGCAATCTAAAAGAAGTAATCGACGAGTTCGCGCATCATTCACTGTCTCAGGCATCGGCAGGTCGCGATTTAGACAGTAGTAGCAGTACTAGTGGTGGTGGTGATAGTAGTAGCAATGGAAATGACGATGGAGGCGAGTGGATATCGGCAACTTCTTCTGGGAGAAAAAAATGCCACCATCAGGATGGCGCTAAGAGAACTCACGATGCCGCAGTAGATGCGTTTATGCACTTGATTCTGTCTTCTTCTTCGTCTTCGTCATCTGCCACCACTGGTGCTGCCAATGAAAACAGTTCCTCAGCCGTACCACCTAAGCCGCCATCACAGCAAGTGGTTCCTCGTTTAATTGTAGTAATCCTGCGTGGGCTGAGTGGGTGCGGAAAAAGCACTTTGGCACGGAAGCTAGGAGCAGCCGCTGCTGAGGCGGGCTACACGTTTGCTTCTTGCTCAGCAGACAAGGTAAAGGAAGGAGCAAAGATAAAAGTGACAGTAGGGTTACATTTCCCAGTCGTTTGCTTGCTCTTCTCCCCTTCTATTCTTTCGCAGACTGAGCCCTTTTTAATTACTGTTGGGAGATGGCTTGACTTAAGGATGCCTGAGGCGATTTAACGATTTAATTCTCTCTGAGATCTCGTTCTTCTATCATCTTTGGTTTCTTACTGTTTCGTTTTATTGCGTCTTTGAATACGCGGTCTCAGTATTTCGAGGATGCATCTACTGGGCATTATCAATTCAACGTCTCTTTGCTTGGGGAAGCACACGCGTCGTGTAAGAAATCATTTGACGACGCCTTGAAGCAACATGCCAGTGCCAGTGCTGCTGCTGCTGCCACAACTGCTCCTGCATCGTATGCGGGCACCGTGGTGGTAGTCGACAACACAAACACAACTCGCTGGGAATACGAACCTTACATTGCGGCTGCGAAAGCGGCTGCTGCTGAATTCGTACACGTAGTCGAGCTCACCCTTCCTGTTCCTTATCGTAGCAGCCCGTCAACTCAGTCGTCTGCTAACTCGACTTCAAGCGGGCACCGCAACGGTGGGCAAAGCTGGTCAGCTCACTCTCGAAGCAGAACGAGCCAAAATGGCAGCAATCATTCGCGCAAGGAAAGAGCCGTGCTGGAAGCCCTGGCAGCGCGAAACGCCCATGGAGTACCTTTAGAAGCTTTGGTTCGTATGCTGGAGCGATGGGAAGACAATCCAGTTGCTTTCAAAATCCCAGCGGGAGGTCTCAATTGAAAGAACCACAGCCCACAGGCACTTTCAGCCTAATCACCCATTTCCACTTGCGGCTGTCATACCGAATAATGCTTATTGATACAAGATAATTGCCATGACACGGGCCTTAGATGAATTGGGCTAGGCGAAGGTACAATTCAAATGGCGAGTTATTTGATGCGCTACGTAATCAGTTTCAGTATTCATTTATCCAACTGCCCTAATTCCTACGAAGGAGAGAATAAAGGTAGAGGCAAGGGATTTCTACAGATAGTTGAATTCTTGTAGTGTACTTGCGTGGGTCTGTTCTATCGAAGCACATGTAGGATAGCACCCTATAATTCTAATTTCTATATCCCGGCGTGCATATTTAACGAATAAGAAAGAGTTCTCCTTTTTATAATGTTATTAAATTTTGCGGTATGCAACACCGGGCTTGGCTTGATCGCAAAGCAATGGGATTAGCGGACCAGACGGAACTGGTCGAGTGTGCAATTGCGATCCTTCATGCCATGTGGGCGTGCTGATACACGGAACTTTGTACTTCTTCCCGCAGCATTGGCTTCTGTGTCAGTTGGGTTTATATTCGTTCGAGTTCGAGTTCGAGTACTTTGAAGCACCTCTCAAGTTACGAAGGGGAATGGACTTGTAAGTTAGGCCTTAAGCGTTCCAGGTTACAGCGTTTATGCTTCAGTGTTTTGGGTTTTAGGGTTCAGCGTTCAGCGTTCAGCGTCACATCATTTAACATGACTGTATTTGTAATTCATGACCTCCCTGGATTTTTGAGGACCCCCGTGGGGAGACCGGACTTTAATAACTGCAGTAATATACTACAGGGTTCAATCTAGTCAGCTCTGTAGAGTCTCCCGGGCCAGACTGAAAGGTAGGCTCGAGATTAGTATAAATTAAGTGTCGTAAAGGTGAGCGGTTCGTCGTAGCCGTGTATTTGGTATTCTTTCTTCTGGTCATCGCACTGTAGCTGTGTCCTGAAGAACTCGATTGCGCGGGAACATTCCTCCGTTGGATTTACGGACAGATGAGCCCGAGTTGCGGGCTCGATGCTTCCGTTGCTTCGCAAGCGATGTACTCGGAGGCATCGAAAAGTGCGAATGCGGGTGCGGTCGCTGCGCTACGAGGAGCTAGCCACCGATTCACAAAAGCCGCGGGAAGATGCGTGCAAATTCCATCACAGCACTGGCTACTTCAAAGGCAGGCGAGATGGGGCAAGTTGCCAAGTATCAGGCTACAATGGTAGCGCTTGCCTCTGTGACCTTGTTCTTTGAGGCTGACTTCGTGCTTCGTAGCGTGTTTCGTAGCGAAAGGCTTCGTGTTTCCATCTGGGGGCGAATGGCATAGAAGTGGCGTTAGGCGAGCAAGTTGACCATCAGTATCGTGTCAATATTTCACTGCATTTGGCATGGTGATTTGCCTGGTTTGCTCGTATAATTTCGCCATGTTGAATACTATTCACTTCCGTGCGGATTTGGGATTATGGGTCCCCCGCACTCAGCCTACGACAAAAAGCGGCGCCAACTCCTCTCGAAACCTCATCAAATGGGTCTACGCCTCCACACGCGGAGGCTTCACTCGGTTCAAAGGAATTTAATCCAAAATCCCAAACGGAAGCGAAGGATTTCATACAGGGCCACTAAATGGGAAGTACTGCTCAAGATCTGTAGGCTACAGGGGAGAAGCGTAGGTAGTCGTGTGTTCGGCTTGTTCGCGTCTTCGTGTCAAACGCGACTACTTTTTGAGACAGGCCCCGAAGGGCCGGAATTAGAAGACTTCAAGAAAAGCAGAAGTAACGGGCTGGCTGCCATCATCGTCGCAACTGATGAGATGACATCTGATCTATCTATCTTGACGTCTTCAGGTCTTGACAGCATCGTGGCTTAGGACATCCTCATAGAGTTCATAGTCTTCCATCTAGCCCAGAAAGAAGCACTCGTAACAACGTAGCTAGCCTCGCCATGAGCACCTCATTGCTTCTAGTCTTCCTGGCGAACTTGACTACTCTCGTGGCCAGTTTTCCGGTCTCTCAAGCTTCGAGGGTCGAGGTAGGTGTACTAAAGATTTTATCGAGTTTTATATAGCATAGATATGCGGTGTACGTGCAAAGTTAAGTCTTTGTCATCAGTATGTCGCCACTCCGACCGCTCTCTCACTATGATACACACATTACTTGCTTCATGCTCGCATCCCCGATTTTCTTGTTCCCACCATGCAATAGACTTTCGGGTCTCGCCAAGCTCCACGCGTGCACGCAGTCACTGCACCCATAGAAGCGAAGCCTACTTTAGTGGTGGGCGCAACGGGCAAAGTAGGACGGCTAGTCGTAGAGGAACTGTTGGCGCAGGGGCACTCGGTGCACGCTTTAGTGCGGAACCAAACCAAAGCGGCCGAGGTACTGCCTGCTCCTTCTTCCGGTTCATCCATAGGAAGCGATACAGCCGCAGCTTCTCTCGAGCCTTCTGCCTCCGTACCCGCTCTATGCGGCGACGATTGCTCCGACGCACCACCAGCAACAACAACAACAACAGAAAAAGGAGGAGCCGCCAGCTGCGGGCGCCTCGAACTATTTCCAGGTGACGTGAACAACGAAGCGTCGTTGCGCGCGGCGATGGAGGGCTGCGGCGCAGTGATCTCGGTGGCGGGCACCTTCCGCCTCACGAAGCCGAGCGACTTGTTGCCGTGGCGCTTCTTCGGCAACGACTGCATGAAATGGTGCGCCGACTTGCGGCACCCTTACTACGTGAACTTTGTGGGCACGCGACGATTGGTGAAGCTAGCAGAAGAGCTGCAGGTGAGAGGAAGCAGAAGTAGAAGGTGGTAGACTTTTCCTCGCTGACGTCATTTAACGCATTCAGCTTGTTATTTTTGTTTGCTTTGTATGGTATCGTATTATCCAGATTCTAATGTTATTGTTTCTCTGTGCACGTACATCTGCAATCATATTGATACTGGCAATATCTTATTGGTACATCTGTGTCCGATGCTGCTCGTTCAGTGTATGATATACCTGTGGTCGTGCACACGGAATATGCCACCTCCTCAATATTTGTGTGTGTGCAAATTGGTGAAAGGTGCAAAAATTTGTGCGGCTCACTGGCCTCACTCAAGGCTTGCCGGTGTGGCACCCGGTCTCGGTGCTCTTCAACTTCTTGCTGAGCATGTCGAGCAAATGGCACGGCCGCGGCGAAGGTGCTCTGAGGGCTAGCACGCTTGACTACACCATCTTGCGCCCACCGGGTATCTAAAATGAGCTCATTTCATGCGTCAAAATCGCCCTTCCACGCCCCCCCCCCTCGAGAAGCATATATAATTCCTGCTCTTCTTGCTTACTCTTTCTACCCCTTCTCCTCTATCGTAGGCTTAAGCGACAAGTCCGTGGAGACGGCAGAGAGCGGCACCGCCCTGCAGCTCGACGCGTCTCCTCCCAGTCCTCCTCCTGACGCCGTGGTGACCAGCACCATTCCGCCTGCGTCGCAAATCGGGCGGCGAGACGTGGCCCGCTTGTCAGTGTTGAGCTTGCGCGAACCCAAAGCTTCTCGCCGCATTCTCACTTGCCGCTGGGTCAACAACAACAACAACGAAGAAACAAAGAAAAGCAGCAGCAGCAGTCGAAGCCAAGGCGCGGTGGCAGGTTCCCCCACTTGGGCGGGTGAATTTGCGAAAGTGGAGGGAGAGGAAGCACCACCGCCCTCGGAGACCACTGGTCGCGCGCTCAGTGGCCAGAGCAGCAGTGGCATTTTATCGCCTCCGAAAAGCCGCCCTTACGCGCTCGCAGTGGCCGTAGTGCCCCTCATTACCGTTGTGGCAGCAAGCCTCTTGGTGTCGACTCTTCGTAAGCTGGCGGTACTAGCCATTTCATCTATGAGGGCAGCTTAAGCCTTATGAATCTTATTCTTGCACTCACCTCTTTGTAGTTTATAGTTGTGACTATCTCTAAGTCACCAGTCAAAACAGGGGGCTAATTGCTAGTGAACTCCTTTCGTGCTCACCTTTGCTGTTTGCTACTGCTACTTGCGTTGAGACTTCAAAAGACCCTGAATTCGGAATCATTAAAGTTTAAAGCTTAAAGTCTCCGTAGAGGCCCAGATGGCCCTGGTGGCTGATGGTGGATGGTGGTTGTGGTTGCGCGGTTGGTCGTTACAACTGGGCTAATTTCAACTTAATGCCATTCAAAGCATTCTAAATTGAAAGGGCGCTCGAATGTGATTCATTAACCCCCCTTTCTGCTTTCAGTTTTTAGGGCTTTCAAAACTTTCGAGAGACCGCCGCACTTGAACTCTTGAACTTATAATGCTATATAGAATATAGAAAAGAAAGCGCTGAAAAAAAGAGCCAACGCACAAGATCTAAGCATTCAAATATATCGGGCCTTAACTAGCCTAATGGGGTAACTCGCTGCTCTAGGTAAGAATTTGGAACATTCGATATTATAAACTATTTCAATGTTCCATCTTAGATTAGATTACACTCCCCAATTGCAAAGAAACACCAACAAATAGCAAAAAGCTGCGCATATTGATGGTTCCTCCAGAACTAGGATGACTGGGCTGAGTGTCCTTTTGCGTGATGCAATGTTCATCTTTACTCTCATGGACCCTTTAGGATCAAGTCTCGGAAGGAGGAAAATCTTCGAGTACGTCCGCGATCTCCATTCCGGCCTGTCTTCTGCTATGGCACGCCATTACTTGGAGATGACCGGAAGACCTCTGCACTTTAGAGCCCCCTTTAGTGTCCGACCCCATGTCATCTCAAGGCACCCATTCGGCTGTGAGTGTGCTACCCAGCCAGTAAACAACTGCCGCGGCGCCCGAGTCATAGGCATCCGAGCAACGTGCAGCGGTTGTAACGTGGCCAGCCCAACTATAACTATGAATCTGGTTGGCGCTATGACTATGAGGTAATCAACTTGCTCTCTAGATGGAGGGCCTTGCGAGGGTTTCGAAAAACGCTGGAGGACGACCACGAGTAGCGACCGGGATGTTTGATGGAAGATTCATGGTTTAGCTCTATGATAGGGAGGGGCCGCTAGGCCACAAGCGGCCCGCTTGCATGCTTTTGTTTGCATTTTTGAGGGGGGGCTTTTCTTTTCACTGCCACTCCGCGGACGAGGAAGAGGAAGGAGTTCCTGCCCCGTCAAAGCCTCCTGAATCATTCCGCACTTGCTTTGTTTGCAAAAAGTTTGTGGATCCTTCGAATGGGCACTGGTGTCAATTATCAATTCCATTAACAAATATAGTGGTCGGGTCAGAACATCAAAACCAAGGATTTTTTTCCGTCCGTAGTTCTGTCACATCACATTTTTAGTCTTTCGGTAAAAGTTTTCGTTGATCGCGGTGCGGCGTACTCGCGCCGCTGCAGAGCAATCAATTCAAGACCCAGCCCTAACGACCAACAACCACAACTGGAATTCAAGAGATTCCATTTCCACAAAGGATTCTTGTGCCCCCCTCGGAAAATGACTTGATTTATATTAATTACCTGGCTGGATAGAATATTGGCGAAGTCGCTGCTAAATGGTGTTTGTGCATGGCCACGCACTCACGTGTACGCACTCCGTATTCAGTCCAAGTATAATTGTGATAATTGAGAGATTTATTGCCACATCTAACTATTCCATTGATACCAAACATGTATTGCATATTACATGAATTTCGCCTAGCTAGGTAGCTGAGGTAACTGCTGGGCAAGGAGGGACTCGAGCGAAACACACCACGGCACATTGAGCCCAGGCGGATACTGTGAGCAACAACCCCACACGAGAAATGAAGAGCATTGAACGAAATCGACAACAACGAAAACAGGTACTGAAACTAAACCAAGAATTGGCAAGAGCAAAAGGTGCTCTCAGACCAATGATATAATAGCTCAGTATGGTATACAAATCAAATCATGTGGCGAAAGAAAACGGTTCTGAGGAGCATAAACTGATGCGCCTATTTCCATCCTCCCGAGATGCACAAAAGCACGCTGAACATCGCTGAACATTTCGTATTCCAAAGAGATGAGTGCGCACTTCGTCATACATTGTACCTTGATGTAGTCGATAGCTTTGCGTCGGCGTGGGTGTACCCCAATACAATGCAAGTGCAAGTGGTCAATGGAATTGTACGGGGGCCGGTGGAACACGAACGACGCTTCGCATGCGACTTTTGGCGCCGACAATTGAGCGGCTGACAATTGGGAAGTATCTGCTGCTTCAGTAAAACCAGCAGCTCCAGGTCCAGTAACAGCAGCAGCATTACTTCTGGCGTGAGGGTCTACAGCCAGACCATCCAGCACTAATTGGCCTACTGAGCGCATGTGCTGCAAACCCCAAATAATCACAGCAGATTAGTAAAACAGCTAGCATACTTAGGCGGATGAGTCATGCGCTAAAACAAATAACACATTACTTCGAAATAAGCATTGCAGATATCGCGCGCATATTTTTGGAGAGTGAAAGCAGCGTTGACAGAGAAAAGACATTGAAAAGTGCGCTGCCGGTATCTGAAGAACAGGAGTCAATACGGACTACGCGATTTCTCCCTCATGCACAACACCTGGAGCAGAGGCCGGTCTGATTCACACAAATCAGCACATGTAGTGATGTGCCTCGGCTTTGAATTCGGGGGCTTTCTATCCTCGGTCTCGAGGGGTGCTGTAGTTGGGTACGTGCAACGAGGCACCACGAGAACATGCTGGTCGTGCACTGCTTTCTGCAATACGTTTTAAATTCAATTCAAACGCCAACCCAGTAGCGATAAGCAAAAGAAAAAACTTAGCGAGGAAGTTATATTTTAAGGGTGGAACAGTGAGAAAGCTTTAGTCTTACCATGGGAACGAAACAAGCGACATGAGCGTCTTGGTATAGGAGCTCACGAGGACCTTCGCATGATGGCGCTTCAATACCATCGCCGATGCGACCAAAAAGGCTCCCGATTACCTGCAAAAGTCAAGGCAAATGAATAAATCAACGTACTCGAGTCAATATTCCGGAGCCCTACTATACCTTCGTACTTACCGTTGTGCCGTCGTCGCTGTACTCGACGCCTTTGTAATGTTTTCGCTTTCCATTAGGATGCAACTCAACTTCTTTCGTCTGACTAGCACCCATAGAGAGACTAGATAAGCCTCGAAGTGGTCTCGATGAGGCAAATGCCGTGGCTGTCGAGAAGCTGATTAGCAAGATTAGGTCCGACAAGAACCATAGCACTCTCATGCACTATATTCTTTCAAATGCAGTTGTACTTAGTGTAGGGCGGGGTTAATAACCCAAATGAAAAAAAAACAAATAATTGGGTTATTTACCCCCAAAATAACCCTGCCTAATTGCTCGATTTGAATTTAACCCCTCATTTCTCCGCCTTTCCCACAGCTTCTACCATATATTGGCGCTTGCTGGAGAAAATTTGACTCCATTTAGCGTTTCTGAAAATCGAATATAACCGAAAATAACCCCAAAAAAACCTAAAATAACCCAAAATAACCCTTGACCTTCCAATTTTTGGGTTAGAAACCATCACTAGTTGTACTGCTAATAAGTTAGTTATTACAGATCTTACAGATAGTTATTACGTAGTTATTACGTTATTACACACTACAGATACAGAAGTATAGTTCAGACTGTAGTAGGTAGTAGGTAATACAGTAGTAGGTACAGAAGTTAGTAGGATATCATCGTTCATCGAATCGTCGAATGCTGTTGTACAGGTAGGCTACAGATCTGTACTAATTACAGTAGTTTCGGGTGATAAGAGGTTGCCACGTTTAGAAAATGAGGGTTGCAATTCGGTAATATTTTCTAAGAGAACAAGGGTTTCATCTGAAGAAAGGCAACGTCGCTGCTCATCTCGGTGCATATCCCTCTTGAAACTAATAAGAAAGCCAGGGTTAGATTCTGGCGTCTTCCCCGACGCCAGATAGAGCCTTCTGGAACGCGCAGATACATGCCACAAGTGCACTGGGGGAGTATAATCTAATCTAATCTAATCAGGGTTAGATTAGATTAGATTAGATTATACTCCCCAATTGCAAAGAAACAACAACAAGCAGCATAAAGCTGCGTTTTGATGAATCCTCCAGAGCAAGTCTGACTGGGCTGAGTGCCCTTTTGCGTAACGCAATGTTCATCTTTACTCTCATGGACCCTGTAGGATCAAATCTCGGAAGGAGGCATAGGTTTCGAGTACGTCCGCGATCTCCACTCCGACCTATCCGCTGCTATGGCACGCCATTCCTTGAAGTTGGCAGGTAGTCCTTTGCACTTTAGAGCCCCCTTTAAAGTCCGACCCCATGTCATCTCAGGGCATCCATTCGGCCTTGAGTGTGCATAGGCATCCGAGCGACGTGGCCAGCCCAACGAAGAATCCGATTGTGATAATAGCTATCAAGGTCCGTGACATTTGGCCTTTAAAAAAGAGTGGCTGAACTAATGTTATGATGAAAGGCATGACGAAGGCTGACACGACAAATGCTACGACCACATCGCTTATGGAAGCCACGGAGTCGGTTGAATAAGTCTTCTCGTAAGCACCAAACCTCACACCCATAAAGCAAAGTAGACAGAACGAGAGCTCTGTAAACTTCTCCTTCGAAGCAGAAAAATAAGGGGTTTGCTAAGAGAACAGGGGCTGAGACCATTTCCCCCCACTCTTATTACCCGGAACTGCCTGTACCAAGGAGGGGTGTCCCCCCGCAGCCGCGGCGGGGGCCAATGCGTAAGGCCCATCAACCTGCAAAAGTTTTGGTCAAATTTATTTCATGAACAGTTTCCACTTTAGAGAGGGGGTCCGAACTTCCTCGTCTCTAAACTCTTCCTATTTACGATTTTGAATTGCGCGCAACGCACGCGCGTACACTTCTGCCCGCAGTATTGGCTTCTGTGTCATTTGGGTTTGTATTAGCTCGAGTTCGAATTCAAGTTTCGGTGCTAACGCGGATAAAAGGGACCAGTGCATGCAAGAAAAATGGACAGTCGACTGGCCAACCCTATCTGTATACTACAGGGGTGCCCCATACTCCAACACCCTGGTTGTCCAGACGTCCAGACCTGTACTACTTCTTACTGCACTTCGTGTCTTTCTGTACGGTAAGTATAAAGGGATAAAAGGGAAAAACCGAAATCAGTAAATCCGAGAGAAAAGTTGTGCTGCTACTAAGTAGGTAGCTTCATCCCGGGTTAAATGGGGATTCCGGTGATTAATCGATCGCCGGTTTAGCTTGGGGTCGTAGTTTGTGTAGTAGCTGTAGCTACATGGGAATTTGAATTATATAAAATACAAGGCTGGCTAGTTCCACGGTCGCCATGGTGTAATGTAGGTTAGGAAGTGTAGCTAGGCTAGCTACAGTGCACGTACAGTACTGTAGTCTAATCAATACAGGTGCTTTTGGGTGTTAAGAGTTTGTCACGTTAAAATACTGAGGCTTGGAATGTGGTAATTATCCTTTTAGAAATCGAATTACTTCTTGTACTGCAGTAATTGAGGGCAAATTTTGCCCTTCTAATTACCCGAAAATAACTGCACTCCCAAAATAAAAAGAAGCACCTCTGTAACTGTAACACATAGCAGCAGAAAAGTGTAACCTTCAGAGCATATCTGACTTGGCTGAATGTCCTTTAGTAAAGCAATTGTAGTGATTTTGTACTCTCGAGGTAACTCTGAGGTGTCCTTGAGCCATCAGGAATCAGGAGGTTTGGGAATGGAGTGAAATTGATGTCCCCAATTCGGCCTGTCCTTAGCAACGGCGATGCATTCATCGATGTCTGGAATCTAGGGGCTCCGGCCCATGGGCATACGACATACACTTCGCGACATGCATTAGATAAAAGCCGGTGCATTGGGGTGCTTGAAAACATAACGCCCACGCAAATGGGCCCACCCTGCCTATATTACCGGCGGTTCCTAGTAGTTCGAGCACTTGCCTTTCGCGAGCTATCATATTCTACTACAATTTATTGGAAGTTAGCAGCATAGGAAATAATTACTATAGTCGAGGGTGCTCCTCTTCAGTGCGCTCAAGAAGGCCGCTAGGTACTGAGAGTTGGCAGCTCAGCATGGGGGCTGCAGCGAGCGCGCAAGGGCTGGTTGCTATGAGCGTGGAACAAGTGCGGTTAGAAGGGGCCGACCTCAAAGAAGTGCGCACACGCCTTGAAACCTTGAGCCCACCCAGACCTAGTGCGCATGCTGAAATTGTACGAATGCGACTGTTTGCGCCTGAGGCTTCGGCAGTCGTAAATGAGGCTTCCATTCACCGAAGTGTCTATCAGCTGCTTCTTCACCATACCACTGTAGTTCTTCTCTCGCAAATTCATCGTACTCTGAGAGGTAAATAAACGGAGTCCAGATGAAATGCGCTTGAAACCCCTTGGGATACAAGTCCGCTGGAGGAGCGTACGAGAATGCAATGCATGTAACAGGTTCACCCTTCTCAAAAGTGAAGTTCATACTGTTGCAAAGCATAGTGTCTTTTACATTGAGGACCATTATGGTGTTCCCGCCGGCATCCGTAACATTCTTGAATTTGTATTTACACACAATCTGCTTTCCCGTTCGGGCAATATTGTGATGAATGTAAGATCGGGCATCTTCAAGCGTAGAAATATTCTTTCCATTTTTGACCTGCATTGGCAAGGGCCTTGCATCAACTGCGTAGGTTTGTGATGACGAAAGTGGATTCGCTTTTACATAGATTTCGCTAAGTCCGCAGTCTTCGAGCTTCCCCGCAATGATCCACATTTCAGCCGCAAAACCATGCGTATGCACTTTCCCGAACAAAACTTTCCCATCGCTTGGCCAATGAGTCTGAAACCAGTTCAGACTTTCAAATCCAGCGGGAAGTTTCTGGGTTTGAAACCGGGAGTAAGTCTCAGCCCTGTCTTGCCCGAATAATACTTTGTAAGCTGCGCGGCGATGCGCAGTGTCAACGCGTAAAGCTGCAATTTCAATGTTCCATTGAAGGGGGGGAGACCCTATGGGCCGCAGATCCTGAACGAATGAAGTCAAACGCCCTTCTGTTGTCTGATGCTCGGGTAATACGAAGTATGCGTACCCTTCAGGCAGAGCATTATAATAAAAGTCCGTGCCACAGCCGCTTCCTTCAGTTGAAGTCTTGAAGTCACACTCGAGGTCATTGGCTACGGTAAATAAGCCTGAGCTTGCATCTCCACAGCCAGCTTCGCGCCACCACTTGTTTCCTGCCCATAGCTTCCCCCCTTCGCGAGGTGGTTTGGTGAACTGATTGAGATGGTGTAAATGGAAGTCAGGCATTTTTAGGTTTTCGCCTCCGTGTGTGCTGCGCACTGACGCAGCCCACTCAGTGAATGCCCAGCCAACCTCCCAAGCTGCCCCTAAGGGCCAACCATCAGCAGTGATACTTTCGATGCCTCCTCGTGTTTCAAACGGACCGATATGCATGATGTGCCAAGTTCCGTTCTCGCCATCGTAAGCCACTCCTGGAGACTCGCAAATATTCAAAAAGACGACGCCATCTGTATGCATGGGTTGACTTTTTGAACTGTCTAGCAAAGACATATCCTCATTAGAAAGACATTTGCCATTACCAGGGCAAATCTTTTGGACCTTCATCGAAGAAGGAAGTGGCGATGATTTCCAACTGCACCTCTCAACCACCTGAGACCCGGAGCAGAGAGCAGCAATTCATGAGTTTTTGCGAAATACTTGCACTGTGTAATTTACTCGTTCAGTCTGAGTACCTTGTCGAGTCGATGGCTGCCCTCTTTGTAGATTCTAGGGTCAGCAATGGGATTTGAAAATGTGCTAATAACGCCGTCGGCTACTAACATTAGTAGCCACGCGCTTGCTAGCATGGTTGCCGAACACCGTCAATATAGTAGCAATGATTTGGTTAATGATCACAATTCATCTTTCCTCATCCTGTCTCTCTGCCATTAGTTGAATCATGAACTACTCTGCGTTACACATGAGAGATGAGCATACTGTACTGTA
>Ga0307930_1001235_pt1 | contig 20437 bp, 16 predicted proteins | sample OrgLakmetageno46_FD_203161 | JGI IMG/M metagenome (GOLD analysis project Ga0307930, IMG submission 203161) | Saline water microbial communities from Organic Lake, Antarctica - #46 | ecosystem: Environmental > Aquatic > Non-marine Saline and Alkaline > Saline | place: Antarctica: Organic Lake...
CCGCACACAGGTCGCCGCCGACATCTCGCGCGCCGTGGCCATGGGTCGAAGGGGAATGTGAGCAATGGCGTTCCATGAGGTGCGTTTCCCGGACGACATCAGCCGCGGCGCGCGCGGCGGGCCGGATCGGCGTCAGCGACGTGACCTCAAGTTCCACGTCGATCTTCCGGCGCGACAGGTTGTCCACGATGATGACCTCGTGGCCACGCCTGGACAGATGCAGTGCCGTGGGCCAGCCGCAGAATCCGTCGCCGCCCAGAATGATGACCTTCATGCCTGTCTTGTCCTTTGTGCCTTGTTCCGTCACGCTGCGTTATGCTGCATGACAGCATTCCCGGCGTTCAACATCTTTTGTGTGACGACGACGTGACAGGCAAGCCCCCGGAGGGCGCAGCCGGGGACCCTGTCACGCGGGCGCGCAGATCTTTCGCGCGGCAATGGCCAGACCCAAGCGCAGCGCGCGTGCCACGACGATCACCACCAGAAGCGCCAGAAGCGCGACGCCAAGCCCCGTGTGAAAAACGCCGGCCCAGCCAGCGTGCCAAATCCGAAGGCCGGTGATGGTCAGCGCCGCCACAGGAAAGCTGAGCGCCCACCACGACAGCGCGACGGGCAGAGCGCGAGCTTTCGGGGCCTGCGTGGCGACGATGGCCGCGAAGACACAGGCGAGGCTCAAGAGCACAAGCGCGCCCGCGACACCCCCGCAACAACATCGCGCGCCTTGCCGTCAAACAGTCCGGCGCAAGGCGTCGGTGCAGGTGGCAAGCTGCGCACACCGGACCCATCGGACCGCGGCGCGGCTTGATCCGAATCCGACCGTTCCCTCAGCCGTAATCGGGCTGCACCGCCTGCCCGGTCCGTGACGATTCCGCAGCGGCAAGCGCGATGGCCAGTGCTGCGCGCCCGTCATCTGCGGACGGCGCCTGTCCCGTGCCGTCCGACAAGGACACCCGAAACGCCTCCAACGCGTGATGAAAGCTCGCGTCGTAACGTTCGAGGAAGAAATGCTTCAGCGGCGCGCGGGCCTCTGTCGCGGCATCGGTCCAGCGCACCAGCGGATCGTCCCGATGGTTGCCGGTCTGCACCATGCCGCGCGTCCCGAACGCCTCCAGCCGCTGGTCGAAACCGTAAGCGCACTGGCGGGAATTGTTCACATGCGCGAGCGCGCCCGAGGGGAATTTCAGGGTCGTCATCGTGGCGTCGGCGTCGCCCTCCGCGCCGATCTGCGGGTCGAACAGGCACGATGCCGCCGCCTGCACCGCCACCGGGCGCTCCCCCGCGATCCAGCACAAGAGGTCGATGTCGTGGATCGTGGCGTCGACGAAATACCCGCCCGACCCGCGCACGTAATCGATGGGCGGGGGGCTCGGTTCGCGGCTCCAGCTCATCAGGAAGGTCAGCGTGCCGATCTCGCCCGCCTGCACCGCCGCGCGCAGGGCGGCGTTGTCCGGGTCGAACCTGCGGTTGAACCCGATCATGAACGGCACCCGATGGCGTTCGAGCACATCGAGGCAGGCCTGCGTGCGCGCCAACGTCAGCTCGACAGGCTTTTCGCAATAGATCGGCTTTCCAGCCTCCGCCGCCGCCGTGATGTATTCGAGGTGGGTGTTCGTGGGTGTCGCGATCACCACCGCATCGACGCCGGGATCGGCCAGCGTCGCCGCCAGATCGTCGGACGGCGTGCCGCCATAGGCGTCGCAGGCGGCCTGCGCGCCCGCCATGCGGTGGTTGTAAACCCGCACCAGGCGCAGGTCAGGATGCGCCGCGATCTTGGGGCCATAGACATGGGCCATGCGCCCCGCGCCCAGAAGCGCCAGTCCAAGCGTCTTCGTCATTGCGCCGCCACAGCCGCCTTCGCGTCTTCAAGGATCATGTCCGCCCCCTTTTCCCCGATCATGATCGACGCCGCGTTGGTGTTGCCCGACACGATCCGCGGCATGATCGCCGCATCGACCACGCGCAGCCCGCCGATACCGTGTACGCGCAGCCGCGGATCCACAACCGCCGCCCCCGCCGGACCCATGCGACAGGTGCCGACGCCATGCAGGAGCGACAGGCCGCTCGCGCGGCAATGGTCCAGCAGATCGGCGTCGGTCTCGGCATCCGGCCCCGGTGTCAGTTCGCGCTCCACACAGGCGGCCATCGGGTCGGTCCGGGCGAGGTTCCGGGCAAATTTCAGACCCGCGATCGCCGCGTCACGGTCGGCTTGCGTTTCGAGGAAGTTGAACCGGATCGCGGGCGGATCGGCCGGGCGCGGCCCGGTCAGCCGCACATGCCCGCGCGCATCGGGGCGGATGTGTTCGGCAAGGATCGTGAAGCCGGAAAACGGGCGCGGCTTGAGATCCTCGCCGGTGCACCACGCCATGAAGGTCACCATCATGTCGGGGGTCGGCATGTCGGGCCGGGTGCGGATGAAGGTGTTGGAATAGTTGCCATTGTCCGCGAAGGGCCCCGTGCGGAACAGAAGGTAGCGCATGAGTTCGCGCCCGCCCTTCATCGGGTTGTTGTAGATATCGTTGACCGTGCTTTTCTCGCGGCTTTCATATTCCGCGCCGATGCCGAAATGGTCCTGCAGATGCGCACCCACGTCAGGCAGGTCGTGGATCACCTCGACCCCCTGCGCCTTCAGATGCGCGGCGGGACCGATGCCCGAGCGCATGAGGATTTGTGGCGAATTGTAGACGCCGCCGCACAGGATGATCTCGTGCGCGGGCGCGGTCGTCCGGCGGCCTTCGGGGCCTTTCCACGTCACCGACCTTGCCTGCCCGTCCTCGATGTTGATCCGCTCCACCATCGCGCGGGTCTTCACGTCGATATTGCGCGCCATCCGCCCGCGCAGATACCCCTGCGCGGTGGACCAGCGGCGCGCCTTACGTGTGGTGGTCTGGACATATCCGGTGCCAAGCTGTGCCGCGCCGTTGAAATCGTCGTTGCGCGGGCTGCCGAGGTTTTCGGACGCGGCGTGGAACGCCTCCCCCAGCTTGTGGGGCGACGGAAGGTCGGACACCGACACCGGGCCGCCTTCACCGTGGAACTGGTCTGCCCCGCGTTCCTGGTCTTCGCATTTGCGGAAATAGGGCAGGACCTCGGGCCAGCTCCAGCCCGGGCAGCCCATGGCGACCCAGCCGTCGAAATCCTCCGGCTGGCCGCGCACGTAGATCATGCCGTTGATCGACCCGGTGCCGCCCAGCACCTTGCCGCGGGGCTGGAACAGGCGTCTCCCGTTCAGGTTGGGTTCGGGTTCCGACGTGTAGCACCAGTTGACGGACGGGTTGGAATAGAGCCGCGCATAGCCGAGCGGGATGTGAATCCAGGGGTTGCGGTCCGGCCCGCCCGCTTCGAGCAGCAGCACGCGGTGACCCGCATCTGACAGCCTGCCCGCGACCACGCAGCCCGCCGACCCGGCCCCGATCACGACGAAATCGTAGCTTTCGCTCATCCTGGTCCTCCCTTCGCGGCATCTAGCGGCTTCTTGTGGCGCCAGTTTCGCACCGGGCCACGCACTGCCTTGCAAGCAGGATTTCACACCCGGACCCGCGCCATAACGGCGGAAATGTCAGATCTGGACAGGAATCGGCTTCCCGCGACCGGGCAGTGCGGCTATCGCTGGTCGCCGTGCAGGGGAGGGCACACCATGACGCGGGAGGAAATGCTGCGCATCCTGAGTTTCGTGGACAAGGCGCGCGGCATCGCCGAATCCCGCACGGCCTTGTCCAGAACGGATGCACGCTGGAACATCATCTCGTATGCGATGCAGCGGCATCTCGACGGGCGGCTGCTGACCATCACCTCGGCGGCCAGTGCCGCAGGCGTGCCTTACGGGACCGCGATGCGCCGGATCACCGACCTGATCGACGAGGGCTACCTGCTGCGGCGGCCCCGGTCGGTGTCGGGCAAGTCGTTCTCGCTCCATCCCACGCGCAAGCTGGTGGCGGAATTCGAAGCCTATGCGCTGCAGCTCAAGGCGCTGGTCGGCCAGACCTTCGGCTTTTCGTCGGGCGGCGACGGCATGGACGATTTCTATTTCGGCGGCTACTACATGGCGTCGCGCATTCTGTCCTACCCGGCGGCGATGCGCGTGGGCGTGGGGTTCGACAAAACGGTGCGCATCCTGTCCCCGGTGGACCCGACCTTCAAGACGCTCAGCGATTTCTCCTCCAACCTCAACGAGCTGTGCGGCACCAATGTCGAAGTCGTGACCCTGCCGCTGGATGCGCTCCACCGCGAGATCATGGACAATCACGCGCGCAGCAAGTCCGCCTATGACCTGATCGCCGTGGACCTGCCCTGGATCGGGCAACTGGCTTGCGAAGGGATCATACAGCCGCTCGACGACATCATCGCCGCCGAACGCTATGCCAGTTCCGATTTCCATTCGGCGGCGTGGAAGGGGTCGGCCTATGGCGGGCGGCAGTTCGGCCTGCCCGTGCAGCCCACGCCCGAGGTGCTGTTCTTTCGCACCGACCTTTTTGCCGAGGCCGGGCTGGGCGTGCCCGCCGCCGTCGATGACGTGCTCTTCGCCGCGCGGACACTCCATCGCTCGGCCCGGGATCTGTCGGGGATCGTGATGAATTTCGGGCGCGGTATTCCGGTCGCCCATACCTTCGTGCAGACGCTGGCGGATTTCGGGCAGCCGGTGATCGACCTGGCGTCCTTGGGGGCCGATTTCGACACCGACACGATCGAGGGCGCCCATTTCCGCCCCATGATCGACACCAAGGCCGGAAATGCCTGCGCCCATTTCCTGCGCGAGCTGCTGGATTATAGCCACCGCGACAGCCTGAAATGCAACTGGGACCGGCAGATCGGCATCTTCGCCGCCGGGCAGGCCGCCATGTGCTATAGCTGGACGATCCGCGCCGCCGCTTTTGAGCTGGACGAGACCGCGCGCGCCCATGGCCGGGTCGATTGCGTCGCCCATCCCTCGGGCGCGGGGGCGCGGCGCGTGTCACCCATCGGGGGGTTTTCGCTGGCGCTGCCCGCCGGACTCGATGCACCGCGCACGGCGCGGGCGTGGAAGGTGATGGAATACCTGACCCGCCCCGAGATGATGAAATGGTGTGTCCAGAACGGCAACCTGACGAGCCCGCGCTTTTCGACCTCCGCCGACCCGGAGGTGCAGGCCATGAGCCGTGTGATCAGCCGTGTGGACGCGATGGAAAAACGCGGCGAGTTGCAGATCTGGCCGCGCCCACCCGTGCCGGAGTTCCAGGGCATCCTCGACGTGCTGGGGGTGGAGATCCACCGGATGCTGACCGGCGACGCCACCATCGCCGATGCGTTGACCACGGCGCAGAACCGGGTGGACCGGCTGATGCGCGACGCGGGGCGGTACTGAGCACGGCCGACCGGGCACCCGGCGCGGCCGCCGCCCCTGTCAGGGCAGGTCCACCCGCATCCACGCCCGCTCTGCCGACGACCGCTGCATCGCCTCCACGGTTTCCTGCACCGCGACGGCCTCGCGGAAATCGGGGAACACGGCGGGGCCGCCGCCCAGGGCAGTCAGCAGGTCCGCCACCTCGATCACCTTCAGGTCGTTGAACCCGAGCCCGTGGCCCGGCGCGGGGCAGAACGCGCCATAGGGCGGATGGGCCGGTCCGGCCTCGATCCTGGTGAAGCCCTGCCGCCCCGGCGCGCCCGACCAGACGTGCAGTTCGTTCATCCGCTCCTGCGTGAAGGCGATGGCGCCCCGTTCGCCCGAGATCTCGAAGGACAGCTCCATTGTGCGACCGGTGGCGGCCCAGTTCGCCTCCAGGCTGCCCGAAACGCCGCTGTCGAACCGCACCAGCGCGTGGGTCATGTCGTCCACCTCGACCGGGGCCGTTTCCGCGGCGCCCAGCCTGACCGGGCGCACGGGGTGCAGGGTCCGGCAATCGGCGCTGACCTCGGCGATCGGCCCGAGCAGGAACCGCGCAAGCGAAATGATGTGACTGCCGATATCCGCCAGTGCCCCGCCGCCCTGCGGATCGGTGCGGAACGAATGGGGCGCCGCCGGATCGGCCATGTAGTTCTCCGCATGCCGCCCGCGAAAACCGGTGACGCGCCCGATCTCGCCAGCCGCGATCATGTCGCGCGCCAGCCGGATCATCGGGTTGCGCAAGAAGTTGAACCCGACGACCGTGGTGACCCCGGCCGCCTCGGCCGCATCCATCATCCGCCGGGCGGATGTGGCGGTGACCGACAGCGGCTTTTCGCAATAGACGGTCTTGCCCGCCGCCACCGCGGCCAGCACGATGGGTTCGTGCAGCACGTTGGGGGCCGTGACCGCCACGATGCCCACCGCCGGATCGGCCACCAGCGCGCGCCAGTCGGCCGTGTGCCGCGCGAAACCCAGGGCGGCGGCATTGCGGCGCGCGGCGTCCTCGGTGACATCGGCCAGCATTTCGGCCCGCGGCAGGACCGGCACGTCGAAAAGCCCCCCCACGCTGCGGAACGCGTTGGCGTGGCAGCGCCCCATGAAGCCGGCCCCGACAAGGCCGATCCCGATCTGCGGTTTGTCGGTCATGCCGTGTTCTCCTGCACGGCGCGGCGGGCCGGTTGCGATACAGCGTCGATCAGGGCCTGTTCCGTCATTCCGTCCCCGGTGAAGCTGCCGCTGATGCGGCCTTCGGTCATGGTCAGGATACGGTGGCTCACGCCCAGCACCTCGGGCATTTCCGAACTGATGACGATCACCGCCAGCCCGTCTTCGGCCAGTTTCGCGATCAGTTCGTGGATGGCCGATTTCGACCCCACGTCGATGCCGCGCGTGGGTTCATCCAGGATGATGAGCGCAGGTTCGGCGCAGAGCCACTTGGCCAGCACGAATTTCTGCTGGTTGCCGCCCGACAGTTTCTCCACGGGCTGCTCCGGTCCGGTCGTCTTGATGTCGAGGATATCGCGGTACTTGTCGAAAACCTGCCGCTCGCGCCCCCGGTCCATCACGCCGCCGCGCGAGAAGGACGCCAGATGCGGCAGCGTGACGTTCTCACGCCCGCCCATGCCAAGGACAAGCCCCTGTTCCTTGCGCGATTCCGGCACCAGCGCCATGCCAAGATCGACCGCCTGCCGCGGCGTGGGAAACGGGATCTCCTGTCCCTTCCAGACCAGCCGCCCGGCATCGGCGCGGCGCAGCCCGAAGATCGTTTCCACCAGTTCCGACCGCCCTGCGCCGACAAGACCGTAAAGCCCCAGCACCTCGCCCGCGCGCACCGACAGGTCCACGCGCGTGAACAGGCCCGCGCGGCTCAGCCCCTCCACCCGCAGCACCTCGTCGCGGAAATCTTCGCGCGCGCGGTGAAAATAGCTGGCGAGATCCCGCCCGATCATCATGCGGGTGATGCCCGCCAGATCGGTGTCGGCGGTGACGCGCGTGCCCTGCACCTGCCCGTCGCGCAGCACGGTGATGCGGTCCGTGATCTCGAAGATCTCGTCCATCTTGTGGCTGATATAGACGATCCCGACCCCGGCGGCCTTGAGCCGCGCGATGGTGGCAAAAAGCTGCCTCCGTTCGCCGTCCGTCAGTGACGCGGTGGGTTCGTCGAAGATCACCACATCGGCGTTGAACGCCTGCGACCGGGCGATTTCCACCATCTGTTGCCGCGCGATGGACAGCGTGCCGACCCTAGTGCCCGGGCCGAAATCGCATCCCAGTGCATCGAGCGCCCTTTGCGCATCCGCCCGCAGCTTTCGCTTGTTCAGCATCCCCAGCGCGTTGGTCGGCCAGGCACCCAGATAGATGTTCTCGGCCACCGACAGTTCCGGCGACAACGACAGTTCCTGATGGATCAGCAGGATGCCCTTTTCCCGCGCGACCAGTGGCGAGGTGATCGTGACGGGTTTGCCGCGCAGGGTGATCGTCCCCGCATCGGGCTTGTAAAGCCCGGCCAGCACCTTCATTAGCGTGGACTTGCCCGCGCCGTTTTCACCCATCAGCGCGTGAACCTCGCCAGCGCGCACGTCGAAGCTCACGTCATCGAGCGCGCGCACGCCGGGGAATGTCTTGGTGATGCCCGACACGGACAGGACGGTATCGGTCATGCGGCCCCCTTGCGCGCGGCCAGCACGCGATCAAGCCCGAGGGCCAGGATCAGCACCGACCCCATCACCATCAGTTCCACGTAATTGGGCGTGTTCAGCAGCCGCAGGCCGTTGCGCAGCACCGCCAGCGTCAACACCCCGCCCACGGTCATCCACATGCTGCCATAGCCGCCCGCCAGCCGCGTGCCGCCCAGCACCACGGCGATGATCGTCCACAACTCCCATATCCGTCCCGCATTGGGTTCGGCGGTGCCCAGCCGCATGGACAGCAGGATCCCCGCGATGGCGGCGAGCGCGCCGCAGATGGTGAAGTTGATGATCTTGTGGCGCTTGATGCGGATTCCTGCGTCATGGGCGGCGGCGATGTTGTCGCCCACCGCATAGGTTTCGCGCCCGTGCCGCGTGCCGGTCAGCACCCACTGGAACAGCGCCGCGAGTGCCAGAAAGATCAACGCCGTTAGCGACAGGGGGCCGAGATAGACTTCGGGGATCTCGGTGTAGGCGAAATCCTCGATCATCAGCGCCTGTTCGCCGGTATAGACGAAGACCAGTCCGCGGATGCCGATCAGCCCGCCCAGCGTGACGATGAAGGAATGCATCCCCGACAATGCGACCAGCGTGCCGTTCAGCGCCCCCAGCGCGACCCCCGACAGGAACCCCGCGAAGACGGCGGGCCAGACCCCGATGGCCGGTTGCAGCCCGATCGCCAGCGCCGAGGCGAGCGCGAGCGTCGCGCCCACCGACAGGTCGATCTCGCCGTTGATCATGACCATGGTCATGCCCACGGCGAGGATGCCGATGAAGGCGGCCTGCGTCAGCACGTTGCTCAGGTTGTTGACCGTCAGGAAATACGGGCTGGCCATGGAAAACACCGCCACGGCAAGTGCCAGGAACAGCCAGATATGGTTGCGCAGCAGCCAGTCGGCGGCAGCGCCGCGGGTGCGGGCGGCCAGCGCGGTCATGCCAGCACCCGCCCGCGCTTGGCCGCCAGATCGAGCCAGACCGCCGCGATGATGACGACCCAGCTGACCAGCCATTGCACGTAGTATTCATAACCCAGCAGCAGAAGTCCGTTCTGGATGAACCCGAGCATCGTGATGCCGATCACCGTGCGCCAGATGCTGCCCGACCCGCCCATCAGCGACGTGCCGCCAAGAATGATCCCAGCCAGCACCGTCAGTTCGTATCCCTGTCCGATGGTGTTCTGCGCCCCCATCACGCGGCTGCCCATGATGATCGCAGCGATGGCCGTGGCCAGCCCCGACACGACATAGGCGGCGGCGACGGTGCGCGCGGTCGCGATCCCGGAAAAGCGGCTTGCGGTCTCGTTGCCGCCGACCGCGTGGACCGCGCGCCCGAACTCGGTGCGCTTGAGAAAGAAGCTCGCCACCACGGCCCCGCCGAGAAAGATCAGCACCGGCACGGGCACGCCGAACAGGGTCCCACGCCCGAAGACGGCGAACCACGTCTCGCCCGCGCCCGCCACGTTCACGTTGGACCCGCCCGAATACCACAGCGTTACACCTTGCAGCAGCGACAGCATCGCCAGGGTCACGATCAGCGCGTTCAACCGCAAGAGCCCCACCAGCACGCCGTTCACCGCGCCGATGGCCAGCCCCGCCAGCAGCGTCAGGGCCACCGCCCCGACCGGCCCGACCACGTTGTGCTGATCCACCACGATCACCGTCAGCAGCGTCAGCATCGACCCCACCGACAGATCGAGCCGCCCGGTCACGACGACGAAGGTCACGCCAAGCGCGATGGTCCCGGTGATCGACACCTGCCGCAGCACGTCGAGGATGTTGCCGAGTGTCAGAAACCCGTCGGCGCCGACCGCCACCACGGCTAGGAACAGCCCGAAGGCCGCGATCAGCCCATGCCGCCGCAATGCCTGTTGCCAGTCAATCGTCATGCCGTATCCTCCCCCGCTTTACGCTAGCGGCGGTCCGCGCCCGGGTGCGAGCGGCATTGCATCCAGAATGGACGAACGCGCGCCGGTGAAGCTGTCAAGGGCCGCAAGCGCGGGCGGATCGCGCCACGACCGACAGCCCTGTCCGCGAAAATCAGATCTGGACATCATTGCCGTTGTTCCCCCGTGCCGCAGCGGAATGATGGAAAGCAGGCGGCGAACCCGGCCCGGACGGTCGGGACACCGCCGCGAAAACGGGAGGATATTCGCATGACACAACCAATGACGCCGATGGCGACGCTGGCCTGCGCGGTGATGGCACTGGGCACAGGGGCCACGGCACAGGACGCGCCCGACTGGCTGGGCGGGCCGCTGAAAAAGCCGCTGTCGGAAACCCGGATCGGGATCACCGTGCTCTATCCCGGCTCCAACGCCTACCAGGCCAAGTACGCCGAAACGGCCGAAGCGTATTCCGCCGAGCTGGGGCTGGACGCGACCGTGATGGACCCGCAGGGCGATCCGGCCACGCAGTTCAACCAGATCCAGGACATGGTATCCCAAAACATGGACGCCATCGTGGTCTGGCCGACCTCGCAAAACGCGCTGATCCCGGCGATCCGCGATGCGTCCCGGTCGGGCATCCCCGTGGTCACGTCCAATTCCCCCATCGGCGAGGCCGGGCGGCGCTATATCGAAGGCCATACCGGCCCCGACGACTGCGCGCAGGCCGAACAGGCGGCGGAGATGCTGGGCGATTCGCTGGGCGGTTCCGGTGAGATCGTGGTGGTCGAGGGCACACCCGGTTACAGCGTGTCGATCCTGCGCAAGAACTGCTTTCTCGACAAGATCGCCGACGACTATCCGGACGTCACGATCCTCGACAGCCAGACCGCCGAATGGAACCGCGAAAAGGCGCAGACGGTGATGGAGACGTTCCTGACCCGCTATGGCGACGATATCGACGGGGTCTATGCCTTCGACGACGGCATGGGTCTGGGTGTGATTTCGGCGCTGCAGGGCGCGGGCAAGGAACCGGGCGACGTGAAGGTCGTGACCTGCAACCAATTCGGCGAAGGCTGGGACGCGATGCAGGCGGGCTGGCACAGCGGATCGAACAAACAGTCGCCCATCGACGACGCGATCCTCGCCATCCAGACAGCGGTAAAGATCGCCAACGGGATCGACGTGCCGGACCTGCAAGGCATCGAAACGCCCAAAGTCACGCCCGAGAACGTGACGGAATTCGAGCGTCCAACCTGGTGAGACCCGCGCCGATACAGGCGCGGGATCCCGCCGCATGCCCGAGGGGGCATGCGGTTTTTCGTTTGAAGACGCGGATTGTACGCTTTTATGCTTTCAGCGGTGACAGATCGCGCGAGTTGCAAGCGGCCCAGGTCATGCGTAACGCAGGTGCCATGTCGCGCGGGCAGCGCCAGAGCATCGCCATCTCGGCCTTCAACGGCATCCTCGGGGTGTCGGTGTCGTCGGGCGGCGGGATCGGCGGCGGAAACACCGGGCTTCTCCCGACCCGGTGCGGCACGACGCGGACGATCCCGCACCGTGTCGCATTACGCGAAGTCCGGGCCGGTGACGGCAGACGCGCCCGCCAGCGCGCGTGGCTCAAGCCGCCCGCGTGCCGCCCGTCGCGGCAGCGCGTCCCTCGGCGGCCCACCGCATCCCGCGGCGCAGGATTTCGGTCACCTGGGGCACTTTCAGATCCGCAAGTTCATGCCCGATGGAGCAGTAGAACACCCGCCCCTTGTCCCAGCGGCGTTTCCACACGACGGGGATCACCGTGCCCTCGATCCACCACAGGTGATCGCCGCTGAAGGTCGTGGTCGCCAGCACCTCGTTGCTGGCATCCGTCAGCATGAAATACTGCTCCGACCGCAAGCGGAAGCTGCGGATCCCTGCGACGATGGGGTCGGCGGGCCGGGTGATCGTCACGTCGTAGTCGATGTAATCCTAGCGCGGCTGAAGGTTGTCGGGCCAGCCCGGCGGATGGGCGACGAACTGCCCTCCGATCAGGAAATGATAGGTCGGCCGGTCGCGGAACGCGTCGCCCATATGCCCATGCCAGCCCGCAAGCCCGCAGCCGTTGCCGACAAGCTTCAACAGCCCATCCTCCTGCGGCTTGGTCATGTTGCCGAACTCTTCACGGTGGCCGGAGCGGGCGGAGGACCAGATCGGCACGATCAGGTCGGTATCGGCCATGCCGTCGGGGTCGGCGAGCGGCGCCAGCGTGTCGTGCACGGTCACGTCGAAACCTTCGCCCGTCAGCAGGTCGCGGCACCAGTCGGCGAATGCGCTGGGGTCGTGGCCTTCCCAGCCACCGGCGAACAGCACCGCCTTCACGTGTTTTCCTTTCGCAGATGGGCCAGCAGGGCGGCCATGTCGCGTTGCCCGAAGCCGTCGGTGCACGCCGCTTCGAGCCGGTCGAGGTTCAGCACCGCCTGCGGCAGCGTCACGCCCAGTTCCGCGGCCAGCGCGCAAGTCACGCGCATGTCCTTGGCCGCCAGATCGAGCGTGAAGCTCACATCCTGCCCAGCCTCGTTCAGGTAGAGATCGCGCCGGTATCGCAGCATGGGTGCCGCGGCTGCCGATGCCTCAATCGCGTCATAGGCCGTCTCGGTGGCGATCCCGGCAGCACCGGCCAATATCAACGCCTCGGACACGGATTCGTTCATGGAATGGATCATCGCGTTGATGGCCAGCTTCATCACCGACCCCGCCCCCACGGACCCGAGCGGGATGGTCTGCCGCCCCATCGCCCCCAGCACCGGGGCCAGGCGGTCGGCCATGGCAACGTCCTCACCCAACAGGATCAGCAGCAGCGCGTCTGCCGCCGCCTGCGTCGCCCCCGACACCGGCGCGTCGATCACGTCCACGCCTTGCGGCGCATCCGCCGCCAGCGCGCGGATATGGCCGGGACTCATGGTGCCCATCTCCAGAAGGACCCGTGGCCCGGCGGCGGCGAACAGCCCCGCATCGCCACGATGCACCGCGTCCGAGGCCGCGTCGTCGGCGAGCATCGTCACGACCAACTCGGCCCAGGCGGCCAGATCGCGCGGGGTTTGCGCCACCGCGACCCCCGTGCGGGACGCGAACTGCGCCGCGGCCTGCGGCGAGCGGTTCCAGACCTGCACCGCATGCCCCGCCGATACCAGATTGGCCGCCATGTGCCCGCCCATCCGGCCAAGACCGGCGAAGCCGACGCGCATCAGGCGGCTTTCTCGGGCCGGATACCGGATATGGCCTGGATCAGACTGTCCTCGGTCACCTCGCCCACGCCGAAGCTGCGGATGATCTCGCCGCTGTACATCGCGATCACGCGGTCGGACACATGGAGCACCTCGGGCATTTCCGAGCTGATCACGATCACGGCGTAGCCTTGCGACGCCAGATCGCGGATCAGCTTGTGGATCTCGCCCTTCGCGCCCACGTCGATCCCGCGCGTCGGTTCGTCCACGATCAGCACCTGCGGCTTCATCGCCAGCCACTTGCCGATCACGATCTTCTGCTGGTTGCCGCCCGACAGGTTGCCCACCGCCTGCCGCCACGACGGCGAGCGGATATCGAGCCGGTCACGATACTGGTCATAGATCGAGATCTCGGCCCCGTTGGACACGAACGGCCCGGTGGTCAGGTCCCCGATCTGCGGAAGGGTCATGTTGTCCCGGCAGGACATGCCGAGCACGAGCCCCTGTTCCTTGCGGCTCTCCGGCACGAGCGAAATGCCCCGCGAGATGGCGTCCACCGGGCCGGAGATGCTGACCTCCTCGCCGTCCAGCAGGATCGTGCCCCCGGACGGCCTGCGCAGGCCGAACAGCGTCTCCGCGATCTTGGTCCGCCCCGCGCCCACCAGCCCGTAGAAACCCACGACCTCGCCGCGGCGCACCTCGAAACTCACGTCCTTGAACAGTTTCCCGCAGGACAGGCCCCGCACCTCCAGCGCGATCGCGCCCGGTTCCACGGTCGAGACATTCTTCTCGTGGGTCAGGCTGCGCCCGATCATCATCTGGGTCACCTCGTCCTCGTTGGTTTCGGCGGTGACCTTGGTGCCGCGGTAACTGCCGTCGCGCAGCACCGACAACCGGTCCGACAGCGCGAAGATCTCGTCCATGCGGTGCGAGATATAGACGATCCCGGCCCCGCGATCGCGCAGGTCGCGGATCACGTCGAACAGCACGACCTTCTCGGCGTCCGTCAGCGACGCCGTGGGTTCGTCGAACACCACCACCTTGGCATCCACCGTCAGCGCGCGGGCGATTTCCACCATCTGCTGGCGGGCGATGGACAGATCCGACACCCGCGTGCGCGCATCGAAATTGCAGTTCAGCTTTTTCAGGATCTCGTTGGTCTTTGCGTGCAGGGTGGACCAGTCCACGAAGCCCCAACGCGAATACGGCAGCTCGCCCAGATAGACGTTCTCAGCCACGCTCAGCCCGTCGCACAGACTCAATTCTTGGTGGATCAGCACGACGCCCTGGGCCTTGGCGTCCATCGGGTTCGCCATCTGGACCTCGCGCCCTTCCAGAAAGATGCGCCCCTCGTTGGGCTGGTGCATGCCCGCCAGGACCTTCATCAGCGTGGATTTGCCCGCACCGTTCTCGCCCAGAAGCGCGTGGACCTCGCCCGCGCGGACCTCTAGGTCCACCCCGTCGAGCGCACGCACGCCGGGGAATGTCTTGACGATGCCTTCCAGCCGCAGGGCGGGGGTTTGGTTGGTCTCGGTCATGTTCTCAGCGCCTCCACGCCCTTGCGCGTCAGTTGCTTGTCGAGGATCAGCACCGCGATCAGGATCGATCCCATGATCACCAGCACGTAGAACGCCGGCACCTGCATCAGGTTCATGCCGTTGCGCAGGATACCGATGGCAAGCACGCCCCCGAAGGTGCCGATGATGTTGCCGGCCCCACCGGCCAGCTTGGTTCCGCCCAGCACGACCGCCGTGATGACCCATAACTCGTACTCGCGGCCCAGGTTCGGGGTCGATGCCCCCATCTGGCTGGACAGCGTGACCCCCGCCAGCGCCGCGAAGAAGCCCACGATCATGAAGTTGACGACCATGTGCGGGCCGACCCGGATGCCCGCGTTCACCGCCGCCTCGCGGTTGCCGCCCACCGCATAGGTGTTGCGGCCATGCACGGTGCGCGAAAGAAGGATATGCACCAGCACCGTCGCCACGAGGAACAGGATCGCCAGCGCCGGCATCGGCCCGATGGACGACATGCCGAGGTCGGAGAACGTGAAATTCATCGCGAAGAAGGACTGTTCCTCCGTGTAGACGAACACCAGCCCGCGCACACCCAGCATGGCGCCCAGCGTCACGATGAAGGCGTCGACGCCGGTCTTCCACACGATGATGCCGTTGAGCGCCCCCAGTGCCGTGCCGGCTGCCAATGCCACGATCAGCGCCGGCAGCATCTGCCAGTTGCCCCAGTTTTCGAAGGCCGACCAGCTTTGAAGGTCGACCATCAGCGACGCGGCCAGCGCCACGACCGCGCCCACGCTCAGGTCGATATTGCCGTTGATCATCACCAGCGTCATGCCGAGGGCGATCAGCCCGATGGTCGAGGTCTGCACGAGAATGTTCTGGAAGTTGTTCACGTCGAAGAAGAATTCGTTCGACAGGCTGAAGAAGACGAAGATCAGCGCGCAGAAGCCCCAGATCGGGTTCTCCGTGAGCCAGCGCAATGCCTTGTTCTGCTTGAGTGTGGCCATGGTGATGCGTCCTCAGGCGATGGGGGAAAGAAGCCGGCCGCGCTTGGCCGCGATGTCGAGCCAAACGGCAAGGATGATGACCACCCAGGTCACCAGCCACTGCACGTAATAGGCAAAGCCCAGCAGCAGCAGACCGTTCTGGATGAAACCGAGGATCAGGACCCCGATCACCGTCTTCAGCACCGTGCCCGATCCGCCCAGCAGCGACGTGCCGCCCAGGATCACGCCTGCAAGCACCTGCAATTCATAGCCCTGGCCCACGTTGTTCTGCGACCCGCCCACGCGGGCGCCGAGGATAAGCGCCGCGATGCCGACGCAGAACGCGGAAATCATGTAGGACGCGAAGACGACATGGGTGCGCCGGATGCCGGAGAAGACCGATGCCGTGGGGTTGCCACCCACCGCATAGACGCGCCGACCAAACGCGGTGGAGGACATGACCACGTGCAGGAAGATCGCGAGCGACCCGAATATCCAGATGGGCAGCGCGATGCCGATGAAGGACCCCCGCCCGATCAGGGAAAACCACGTCCCCTCCTGGTCGGCGATGTCCACGTTCTGCCCGCCCGAATAGATCAGGGTGAGGCCCTGGATGGCCGACAGCATGCCCAGCGTCACGATCAGCGAGTTCAGCCGCAGGACACCGACAAGGAACCCGTTGATGCTTCCCAGCGCCAGGACCGCCACCAGCATGATGGCGATGGCCGGCACGGGGCCGATCTTGTCGTGTAGGTCCACCACCATTACCGTGGCGAAGGACAGCATCGACCCGACCGACAGATCGAGATTGCCGCTGATGACCACCACGGTGACGCCGATGGCGATGACGCCGATGATGGCGGACTGGCGGATCACCTGCGTCAGGTTGTCGATATCGCTGAAATTGTCCGAAAACGCCGCGAACCCCAGCAGGAACAGCGCGAAGGCGATCAATATGCCCTGTCGCGCCAGTATGCTTCCCATGCCCTTCAATCGTGCCGACGCCATGGCGTCTCTCCTCCCCCGGTTTGGTCCCTCTCGTGCGCGTACACGCTACTCCTCGCGTCACGCGCACCGCCCTTGTTTCGCACCGACTGCGTCAGCCGGCGGCGCCGACCCGCCCCTCGGGTGCGAGAAAGGGCGCGCCCGGATGGTCCGGCCGCGCCCCCGTTCGTGTCAAGCGATCAGAAGACCGGCTTGGAGAATTCGCCCATGTTCTCTTGGGTGATCTTGGGCGTCTCGAAGTAGTTCAGGAAGGGCACGTCCTTGCCGTCGAGGATGTCGATGGCCGTCTGCAGTGCCGCCTCGGCATCGTCCACCGGCGACTGGTAGATCGAGCCATAGTATTCGCCCCGCTCCATCGCCTCGTAGCCGACCGAGAAGTTTGTGGCGCCGATGAAGGCGATGCCCTCGCGGTCCGCGGCCTTGGCCGCGTTCAGTGCGCCGACGCCCATGTTGTCGTCGCCCGAATAGACACCGTCGATGTTGTCATACTTGACGAGGAACGATTCCATCACGCGCTGCGACTTCTCGCGGTTCCAGTCGCCGGGCTGGGTTTCCATGATCGTTACACCGGGGCAGGCTTCGGCCAGACGGTCCTCGAACCCCTCCTGGCGTTCGATCGCGGTGGTGTACCCGGGCTGACCGCTGATCTGCACGATGTTGCCGTCACCGTCCAGCGCCTCGCACATCAGCTCGGCCGAGGATGCGCCCTGCTGGATGTTGTTCGGCCCCGAAAACGACGCCATGAACTCGAACCCGGCTTCGGCGATGTTCGAATTGGTCACGATCACCGGGATGCCTGCGCTGTGCGCCTGGCGCACGGCGGGCACCACGGCCTGGCCGTTGGTCGGCCAGATGATGATCGCGTCGACCTGCTGCTGGATCAGGTCCTGGATCTGCGCGATCTGGCGGGCCACGTCGCCGCCCGCGTCGAGCACGACAGCCTCGACGTTGTCGTTGGCTTCCGCGGCAGCGATGAACGCCTGCTCATAAGTCGTCTGGTAGCTGTCGACGCCCACATTGTTCTGCGTGATGCCGATCTTGTATTCCTGCGCCTGTGCAGCCAGCGCCAGCGCGCAGGTTGCTGCCATCGCGGTCGTTCCGGCCACAAGGGCCTTCAGCGTTGTGGTCATGTTGGTCGTCCTCCCGAGGAACATTGGTTTTCGCGTTTGGTTTCGCGTTGGTTTGGCGTGGTCTTTGCCGGGCCGGACTCATACCGAATCCGCCCGCTACAACGTCTTGACCATCCGCGATCGCCGAAATTTCCGGCACCGCGAAAAAGTTCACTTTGGATATTATTTCGTCTATTTTGGATATATCAAAGGTGCAAGCCGCGCCGTCAATCCCGCACTGATCACACACGAGGTTCAAGAGCCATGCCCCGAACATCCATTCCGGACAGTCTGCAGGAACCCGGGTCGAAAAGGTCCAAAGTGAAAGATACGCTCGACATCGCGCAAAGCCCGGCGGTCAGCCCCGGCGCACGACCGGGGCGTTCGGCGTCAGCGGTGGTGGCGGCGGCGGCGGCGCAGGCGCGGCCTGGCGCGCTGTTGGATCTGACCGAGTATCTGGACCAGTTGCGGTTGGAAATTGACAGCGCGTTCGACCTGTCCGTGGCCAATCCCTATCTCAACATGGCCAATCATCTCGTCAAGCACCACATCCAGGGGCGGCTGGTGACCGGCTCGTCGCTCGTGGCGGCTTCGGGCGTGCCCTACGCGACCGGCATGCGCAAACTGCGCGACATGCTCGATGCGGGACTGATCGAACAGCGCCCGCGCACCCGCTCGGGCAAGACGTTCTCGCTGCACCCCTCGGCCGAAATGCTCGACCAGTTCGACCGGCTCGCGGATCGCGTGCGGCGGCTGAGCTTAGAGCGTTTCGGCGCGGGCGCCGAGAACCAGGCCGAGTACTACTTCGGCGGCAGTTACATGCAGGCGCAGGCGATCCAGCCGCCGCAGGTGCTGCCCGAACCGCTGGCCCTGCCAGGGGGCTTGCGCGGGCTGGTCCATGGCGATCCGACCTTCATGGTGATGAAGGATCTCAAGCGCCAGTTCGAACAGATGCTGGGCACCGACATCCACCAGCGCGCCTTTTCCATCGACCGGTTGCGGGACGAGGCGCTGCGCAACGGCGCGCGCCGGACCTCGCGCTACGACATCATCGCGGTGGACCTGCCCTGGATCGGGGAATTCGCCGAACAGGGGATCCTCGCGCCGCTCGATACGCTGCTCGACGTGAACCGGCTCGATCCGGGCGATTTCCATACCGCGGGCTGGCAGGGCGCGCATTGGGGCGGGCGGCCCTACGGCGTGCCATCCCAGACGACGCCGGAGCTGCTGTTTTACCGCACCGACCTCTTCGCCAAAGTCGGGCTGGCGCCGCCGCGCAGCACCGGCGACTTGCTGGAATGCGCGCGCGCGCTGCACCGCCCGGGGCGGGATTTTCATGGCATCGCCTGGAACGCCGCGCGGGGCACTGCCCTTGGGCATACCTTCATCATGACCTGCGCCGATTTCGGCCAGCCGATCGTGTCCATGCCGCGCATCGCGGGCGGATTCGATGCCTCCACGCTGCATCGCGGCGAGACCGAAATACTGATCGACACCGACCATGCGCTGGAGGCAGCCGAATATCTGCTGGCGCTGATGGACTACTCGCCGCCCAACATCCTGTCGATGTCCTGGTACGAACGCATCCGCCCCTATGCGGCCGGGCGCGTGGCCATGGCCTATGGTTATACGCTGCTGGCCCCGTATTTCGAGCTGGACCCGAACAGCCCCGCCCAGGGCAACACTGGCTACCTGCCGCACCCCGCGGGGCCGCGCGGTGTGCCGATCGCTCCCGTGGGCGGCTACGTGATGGGCATCCCCGCGAACCTTGCGCCGGAACGGCAGGCAGCCGCGGCCGAGGCGCTGATCGCCTTCACCTCGCCCGAGGCGCAGAAGCTCTATGCCCAGAACGGCTCGCGCACCGCGCCGCGCTATTCCGTGGGAGCGGACCCCGACGTGCGCCGCCTCTCGCCGGTGTTCGAGGCGGTGGATGCGATGTCCTGGCGCGACGAGTTGCAATTCTGGCCGCGGCCGCCGGTGCCGGGGATCTCCGACATCATCGCCATCTGCGGCGAGGAACTTCACGACATGCTGCGCGGCCTGCGCCCCCCGCGGGCGGCGCTGAAACGCGCCCAGGCACGGGCCGAACAGGCGCTCGGGCGCACCGACGACTGACACCACCAGAAGACCACGGAAAGACCGACAGGGAGGGACCCATGGATAGCGAACGCCTCAAGGGCAAGAACATACTCATCACCGGCGGCGCGCAGGGCATGGGGGCATGCAATGCCGAACACTTTGCCGCGCAGGGCGCGAATGTCTGCATCGGCGATCTCGATCTGAAACTCGCGAACGAGGTCGCTGACAAGATCAACGCCGCCGGCAACGGCAAGGCCGTCGCGGTCAAGATGAATGTGACCAGCCGCGAAGACAACGAAGCCGCCGTCGCCGCCTGCGTCGAGGCGTTCGGCTCGATCAATATCGGCGTGTTCAATGCCGGCCTGAACAAGCCTCGGTTCTTCATGGATATCGATGAAGACAACTGGGACATGATCATGAACGTCAACACCAAGGGCATGTGGCTGGGCATGCAGACGGTGGCGAAACAGATGATCGCACAGGGCAAGCTGTCAACGCCGGAGTAAAATCCAGCCACAGGGCGGCGCAAAAACCGGCCACTTTGGGTTTGGGCGTAACGCGCGGCACGAGGCGGCGGCCAGTCAGCCGCGCTTCCCAAATAGCTGGCGGTTGA
>Ga0307930_1001239_pt1 | contig 20416 bp, 22 predicted proteins | sample OrgLakmetageno46_FD_203161 | JGI IMG/M metagenome (GOLD analysis project Ga0307930, IMG submission 203161) | Saline water microbial communities from Organic Lake, Antarctica - #46 | ecosystem: Environmental > Aquatic > Non-marine Saline and Alkaline > Saline | place: Antarctica: Organic Lake...
TGTTTAGTTCGTAGCTATACGCCTGAAATGTAACTTCCAATTTAAGATGATTAACAGACACGGAGCATTTTGGTGGTGCACATATGAATTGGGAAGCACTTATGTGCAGCTCCTGATATCATATTGTCAAATAATATTGTTGAGTAGCAAAGCCGCCGGAGTTGCGAGGCTACACGGATGCACAGCGGGGTGCACGAGCAATCGCGGCTCTTTATCAATTCTAAATCGGCTTCACCAGAGCAGATGTTCTTGATCCCTTTTTGCACGAATTGATACATTTTTTGAGACAGGCCCCGAAGGGCCGGAATTAGAAGACTAACAGGTAGAGAAGAAAAGCAAAGCAGCATTTTTTGGAGGACACGACGGCGCTCGAAAACAAGGACGAAATTACATTACAAAGCCCACGGATAGCAGTAGTACCTTAAGAAATCATTGAAATTGAAGAAGTGATCATACACTCACTGAGATCGGCGAATATAAGCACTCAGCCTTTCAATAAAAGTTCGTAAAATGTCAACCGTTAATGTCGAGACATCGACTCTATAAGATCATTTTCCTTGCTTTGCTTGAAATCGCAGTCTTTTGCACCACTGGGTTCAGTCGTCCATTAATGCTCCAGTCAGGCAGTAGCATTCTAAGGAATTAGCATGGGTCCGCGAGTCGGGAGATTTGGCAGGAGCCCCAAGAACTAATTTCAAGCAAGAAGTGGCATACTCTTCCATTATTATGTGGCCTTCATTTGTTTTCAAAAACTTTCAGACCGTGTCGCAACGAACCCACCCTGTATCATGTTTAGATTTTCCTCGGGACGCGACTGCTGGAGTGGTGACTGCGTGACTGCGTTCACGCGTTCACGCACGGACGACGCACTCCTAAGCATTCGTAAACCTACGTCCCAGAGTCCTTCGGTTTACGAATGCTTAGGAGTGCGGACGACGGACGACGGACTCGTTCAGTCCTGTTTTGAAAAATGTCTGAAACAACGGGACGTCCCACGGTGAGGGGCACTCCCATTACTTGGATATTGTTCACTGAGCTATCTCTTCTGTTCAGCCCTGGCTCTGGAATATACTTCTGTTTTTGATGTTGGGGTTATACATATCGTGATAAGCAACTTTTCCTAAGATTCTCAATTAGGACGCGCGCCAAACCCACTGCACCATTAGTGTGTTCAAAGATGTGCTGAGAGTTGTCGTATTGCTGCGTTTGCTTTGATTGCTTGCATCAAAGGGAAACAACTAGAGGAGCAATTTGTGGCAACTTAAGTGGTCATTTCCTCGTTGTCTAGGGATCGGGGTGCCTCGCATGTGCCTCGATAGTACTATACGCTACAATGCGCCTCTGCCCAAGTTCCCTCCATTATGCCTACTCTAGAAAGAGATCAAGATTATCTGGTTTGGCTTTTCATTTTTTCTGACTATGCTCTCATGTGTATTCCCCAGCGCGAACGGGTTTCGGTGGCTGCCTTCAAGCCGGAGGTGCCCAAGGAAGAAGATGAAGAAGCACTTAAGCCCGTGGGCACTGGCGACGCCCTCGGTGACATCGAAAACATCAATGAGGTTCGATATGACAATCTGATGTTGTTGGGCTGGCATGAATGGTGATGTAATTTGTAAGCCCTTCTTTATGTGACGAGCTTATCTCTTTGCTTCGTGTGCGTGGCATTGCTTCCTATTAGATGATCGGTAAGAAGTTGTCGAGCGACGAGGCTCTGAGCCGGCTGCACTCCCTGTGCTTCGGGAAGGCCGGCACCAAGACCATGCGGAAGAAAAACTTGCGCCTTTTCAACGGCTTCGCGTCGGACACCGATGTGGACGCCAAGGTGTGAATGCAGAGGGGGCGGCAGTACTTTGCTTTACATTTACTTTATCATCAACGAGATTGCGTAATTGTCATTGGAATTTGCCCTCGTAAACGTTTCTTCGTATAGTCTATTCATCCATGACTCAATCCTTTTTTTCTCTTGTTTCGTGTGCCTTCATTGCCATTCTCCGCCCCCTGCCGACACCCCCCCGTCTCGTCTCCTCAGACGGAGAAGCTTCTGTCCCAGAAGAAGTTAACGGTGTCCGACCTCAAGGCAGTGTGCGAAGTGCTGTGCCTCGAGAGGAGCGGATCCAAAGACGAGCTTGCTGCGCGCATCGTGAAGTTCCTTGCGGACCCTTCCAGTGACACCTGCAAGAAAGCGCCGTCGCAACCCAAGAAGCGCAAGGGAGCGGAAGGTAGGCGCTATTGTGTGTGTCCTCTGATCTTATTATTCTTTGACGATTATCTTAATACCTTCTTTTGCCCTGTTTGTTTTCCTCTGTATTTTGGGCATTTTCAAAAAAAATCTCCGTGTAATTGCTGTCGGTTATCTTATTTGACTGCAAATTGGTCGTTTTTTTTTTTGGCTAATTATTTGCCTTCATTTCTTTTCTCATTCCTTTGAACCCAATCCAAATAATGTATAACATGTACCCACCACAGCCAAGAAAGGCAAGAAGGCCAAGAAGTCAAAGAAAGACGCGAACAAGCCCAAGCGCGCTCCGGGCGCTTTCATGCTCTTCTCCAAGGCCATGCGCCCAACGGTAAGATACAGAGAGAGATTACAAACGTTGAGGAAGTGAAAAATGGCGGCCTTTCGTTCAGGAAGCTTCTTGCCTCATTCTTCGTCTTGCTTGAAATGAATTTATTTGGGGAAAAGGGACAAGCAGATACGTCGTTTGTTCGCCAGCCATATTTCTTTTACATGCAACTGCAGTGCATACGCATGGCTTCATTTTTGAATCGTTGTCCTCTTGCCTTTTGTTAGGTGCTTGCGGAGAACCCAGGCATTGCCTTCACAGAAGTTGGCAAGGAGTTAGGCCGGCGGTGGGGTCTGTTGAGCGCTGAAGAAAAGGAAGCGTACAAGCAGCCAGCCGCTGAAGCAGCAGCAGGAGAAGAAGACAAGGCTGAGGATGACGACGAGGATGACGAGGAAGATGAAGAGGGAGGGGAAGACGAGGGCGAGGGCGCAGCCGAAGAAGAGGACAAGAAAGACGACGAGGAAGAAGAGTAGGCATGAGTGAAAATAGGGAGCAACGCTGACTGAAAGAACAACAAGAAAGAGAACAAGTGATGAGATCTCATACATGGTGATTTATTCCGATAACCACCCTGCCTATCTACCATCTAAATGGCATGATGGAAAAACCCTCAGGAAAGAATTTTCGCCATTTGCTCTACACTCGCTGGCACCCTCGTTATAAACAATGCGATCTGGCCCCGTTTGCTGTTTACTGCGTATACATTATTTTACGACAGAAGGAATAAAAAATTAATTCGGATAAACCAGCCCATATCGGCGAAATCGAGTTCTAACTCGAATATACATGTTCCTGGAGTCGGAGTCTATCTAGAGTCAATATCCTTCTTGCTAGTTGCTAGGAGAAGTCCGTTGGGATTGGGATTTCGAGATACCGATGCCATATATGCCTTGAAGCATTGATTGGACCCGGCTTATAATCGTGCTTGTTGTTTCTTGTTTCTAGTCTCCGAGCCGGCGACAACAAAAATTTTAGGTCTAGGCAAGTACGATCCTTGTCCTTGATCCTTCTGTGTAATCTAAAATGGCCATTATCCTACTCTCTGCATTCCCTTCTTATCATTTCACAGTAGCAGGGCGGGCCGTTTCTCCTCTCACGAGAAGGTGGCGTGCGTGCCTTTCCTGCAGAAGTCGCTTCACGCACTCGTGCAAATCCACAGCTGCCTGTAAATAAAGAGGGATATCAGCCACCAAAAAAAAATAAAATAGTGGTCAAGAAAACAAGAAGAAAACGTAGGAAAGTGTGCCTCGGTGTGATCAAAAAGTGTTTGAGAAGGAGAAGCTTCGCTGTGCTTTCGAAGCAAACCATCCCATCCTTCCAATACCCGCAAATGGAATAAGAAACCACAACGACCTGTTTGCCGAGAGCACTTGTGTCGGGGCTTTGGTAAGCGACGCGGCAGATCAGCGAAGTGCGCGGCGCGCTACCAAGCAAGTCCGACTGCCACGGCACCTGCAGGGAGAGAGAGCGTGCAAGTATGCAAGGAAGGGCGGAGGGTTAAGATAATAGGTTCGCGGAAAATATGAAGGAAATAGGTATAAAATTGTGGACAGTGCTGAAAGCCCAATGACGATAGATTGTACGTTCCTCTCCTCATATCCCTCCTCCCCCCCCCCCGCCACTCTCTTTCTTTGATGTGGCGGTACTTTCAAGCCATACCAACTACCACACCATCACAAATCCCAGCAAATCCCAAAAAAACGGGTCAAGATGTTAGATAGATTACTATATCCGCCATCTCACTCTTTTCATTTCATTTCATTAACTCTCCATCTTCCTTCTCTCTATACATGCCTCAAAGTATATGACCTGTTGTTGTGATGAGATGAGAGTTACGTTTCTCACAGCATCTTTGGCCACCTCTCTCGCGGCTGCTTGTACCGCTTTTAAGGGGTCAAACGGCTCGAAATCAACACCACTGCGATGGCTGTCATTGCCAGCGTTGGCGCCTGATTTAGGTCCTGAGTCAGCAGAAGCGTGAGCTGTATTCGCCTGCAAGAGAAGAGGAGCAGCTGTAGCAGATTTGCTGCTTGAGTAAATGGAATCGACGTTTGGTGCGTCATCAGCAGCTGTAACGACTTCAGAGGAGGCGCTAGTACTACTAGAATGGCCGGATGAAGAAGAGTCCAGCAGCCAAAAGCTAATGTCAAGCTTGTATTCTGGCGCATAAACTGACGGGGTTCCGTCCCTAACGCAGTGCGCACGTAGATTAGCGCACAGCAGACAATTGCGACGAGGGTAGAAGCATCATTTGAAATGAGACAGAATCAAATCAAACGAACAAAAAACGAGATTTGTAATTCGGAGCTAAAGAAAAATTAGATCAGGGAATGAATTGCAAAAGCGAACAGAGGGAATATTGAGAAGGCGGTGGTCGAAGCAGTGTTAGGCAAGCTCTATGCATGTATATACCGCCGACGGCCTTGCACGAAGACGTGAAGGAGGGCGCCACCCAGAAAGAAACCCGAGGCTCGGGAGCGCCTCCCGCTGCACGAATAGCCGTTTGGCGGCACAAAGGGCTGGACCTGCAAAAAAAAAGGAGAACGAGAATATGAGGGGGAAAGAATGATTGGAGTGAAAAGGAAGGAGCTTAAAATGATTGAGCCTCGTGTGCAACAGATTTTAAAAAAGCTATATTTGGTCTGACGACATGGCAATCTCAGGCCACTCATGATTTGAGTGGGTTATGGATGCCTATCTCATGCATGTGCGCATATGCAGTACCGACGCGCACACGAGGCCGGCTGCATGCGCCAGCTCCACCACCCGCCAGGTGTTGGCTTTGGCCCCCAAATTCAAGTCCAAAGGGGTGCCGCCTTGCCCAGCCTTCAGGGCTACCAGGACCTTTGTGAGGGGGGAGAAGTAGACAACACGAAAAAGGGTGAAGGAAGAAGAGAGGAAATGCATTCGAGTAGCACATTCTGAAGAGCGTGACCACTTCATCAGTAATTTAATAAAGAATACTAAGATGTTGCATGTGTGCAAATCAAGTCGCCTTAACCCACAGGACATTCAACCACCCATCCACCCACTCTCACCTCGCCATGTGGAGCCAGCAGAGGCGCCACCGATGCAAAGAAGCTTGCCAAAAGCTTGCGGTTTCGCTCGATGTGACCTTGCCCGCCCCAATGCGGAAAGTTAAAGACCACACGATCGAATTGCTTTGATGGGGCCTTGACGAGAGCGGTGGGATTGGTGGACTCTACTGGTGAAACCTCCTCGGTGGCAGGAGTTTGGTGGTCTGCAGGGTTTGCAGAGGAGGCAGTGACTTCACCCCTAATATGCTCACTGTAGTTATCCGACGCCGGAGCATATGTAGACGCTGCTACTGTTGCTGTTGTAAAAGAACTAGAAGAAATCCATGGAAAATGATCCGCAAGTTTTGTCGCATCTACTTCGTGTAGCACCTAAGTAGTTGGAGTACATGTAGTAGGTGGTTTCATTGGAGCGTAGGATCGGATGAACGAAGACAAACATCAAGGGTATACGATACCTAGCAGAATCACCACATCAAATCACAAGCTTCAAATTTACTAACCTGGACATGAGGGCCACACTCATGAAGCGCAGCAATCGTTGGGTCAATTCGTTCACTGCCGTATTTTTGCCGCAGCACTTCGAGCGAATCAAAGGTCGTCGCAGTGAAATGCACGCCACCAACTCTAGGATCAGTGGTCGAGCCAAGGAGCTGCTCAGCAGCTAAAGCTCGGGCAGTGCCAAGCGACCAACTCAGATCACCGTCTCCCAATACCAAGCAAGAAGACCCAGCTATGAGCGGCCGCAAAAGGTATTCCTCTTTCGACGAAGCCCCGTGACTATCACTGCCACGAAAAGACTCATTGAGCCTAGGTTCGGGCTCAACGGGGATCTCGCGAACGCGTTTGACACCGGATTTTGGTTGTGAATGATTAGTCTCAAGCTCCATACTTTCTACTGAGCCACGTTCATGCACAATGTGTCAAATGGGCACAATCATAAAACAAACAGCCCGACAAAGCCATTTTTAGAATGCGACCTCGATCCTCGATGTTGTGTATGTTACTACATTAGGGAAATTTTCCGGCGAGCTGGCGAAGGATTATTTATTGCTTGGTGAGAAAATGGAGACGAAGTCCCAAGCTCACGACGAATTTGGGATAGCTTTGGTTTAATAGAATCTTCAGCCACTTTAAATGGCCTTGTTTTATGAGTATGAATGAAATCTTCTACATTTGAAGTTTAAATCAACAAAGCTATCATTAGCTTCGCTTCCGACTAGCGGACACTGAAGGCCCATCATTGACACAACATCATATTTCAATGCGTGCGTTGAATACCTTGGCGGCAGTTGTGTCAAAGCCCGTGTACCGAATAAATTTTCACGTGAAGCAGTATCCATTGTTATCCTCAGTAGCGTTAGGAACGTCAAGCAAGTGGGCCATTGACTTATTTGTGCAGTACAATGAGAACAAGAACGATGCTTCCGACGGAAGACATCAAGAAGAAATAGACAGCGCATGGGTCTACGACATACGGCGCGGAGCTTCTTTTGCTGCCTTTGGCTTTGTTTACCTTGGCGTGGTGCAACAACAAATTTATTTTCGTGTCTTTCCAGCGCTGTTGTCTCGGATGGCGATCGAAGCTCCCAAAGCCCGTGCTCTAGTACAGGTGGCTCTCGATCAGCTCGTGGTGTTTCCCTGCGTCTACTACCCTATATTCTACGCTCTGCAGGGTGCCCTCAATTCTGACGCCGCAAATTCAGGGCATCCATTAGACGGATTGTGTTCAGGGCTTGAGCGATACAAGGCGAATTGCGTAGCTGACAACACCGCAGCATGGAGTGTATGGGGGCCCGTGCAGCTCTTGAACTTTGCTTTGGTCCCGCGGCACTGGCGAGCTCCTTTTGTATCCGGCACAGGCCTCCTATGGACGGCTTACTTGAGTAACGCCCGCGGGTCAGCTAAAGAAGTGCCTGAAGCGAAGGCCAGTGAGGACAAATTAACGCCAGTGAAATGATAGTTAGCATTTACGACTTTCATATTGAGTGTTGATATATGGCTCGGGAATATGTGCCTGTGCCTCATTGGCTTCCTAGTTTGAGCTGTTTTGCTATTTACCTCTCCCTCCTAGCCTTCTAATTCCGGCCCCATGGGGCCTGAGCCTAAGATGGCAATACAACGAGGAATTCTTGGTCAGCGATTTCCAATTTTTAGTCCGAGCCATATATCATTATTACTATGGGCGAGCAGCCGGAACGAGCTATCTCTGACAAAAGTAAACCGTTCAAACTGGCATGCGCACAAAGAATCTACCGATTTGCCCTTTGGTGAAAATACCTTTCCTGTAGGCCTTTTTATATTCCCCCTAATATTAGTCTTCTTAGTCCGACTAATACAAACCAAATATTAGTCGAACTCGAACTAATACAAACCCAAATGACACAGAAGCCAATGCCGCGGGCAAAAGTGTACGCGCGTGCGTTGCGCGCAAGTCAAAATCGTAAAGAACATAGTGTACAGAGGGCAGGAAGCATAATACTTCCACCCTTATTTCTAAAAGCGCGCCAAGTAAACCCATAAGAGGCGCAAGATCTATGAAAGATATTAGCGACCATTCGCCTCAATGTATTTTTGTCTTGCTTTTATCAAGGCAGAAAACCGAACACCACCGGCCATTGGCGAGCTAAAACTGTTCCTTCGTGCCCCTACGTCCTGTTTTTTCAATGCAATTCCTCTCATGTGGTTCTCGATACTTGAATCAACAGAACGCAAGATAACAGAGGGAGGATAAGCGAGGCCCAATGAGGTGAGAGTAACGTTGACAGCGAAATTCGAAAATAATTCGAACAAATAAGGATGTTAAGCACTACTCAAACTTCATTCAATGAGTATCGCTTCACAATAGGAGGAAATAAATCACCTCGAGCCCGAGAAGAGCAAACACGTCAAGTTCAGTAGTAGCAGGGTAGGAGTCTCCCGTGGCAATGCGATTGTTGGCGTAGGTGTTCGATGCATAGGCACCGTGAGAGTGCCTTGACGTAGGGCAGAGGCCGTGGTCGGACAAAGTTAAGCCTTTCTTGTCGGCGAAGTTGCGCATGCTCCGGTTGAACAGAGCGTTCCCCGTGAAGTAAAGCAAAGCGTAGGCCTGTGAAAGAGATGAAATAAGAAGGCAACAGGGTCAATTACGGCGTAGCGCACATCAGAGAGCCAATAAAGTTTGCCAGACGTGAAATATACCTTAAAATGTGCTACGTAATACATATTGAATATCATAATAATGAATTCAAACGTTAAAAGATGGCGCTCACCATTTCCTCGACAGGATAAGCTTTGATGTCAATGTGGCGGTGCTTGAGCGCACAAGAAGAAGTCGAAGAACCATCTCCTCCACTTGTGACGGATGCACCCTCCATAGCAGTGGCAGCAAAAGATGAATGAGGGCTTAAGACCCCCATGTAGCTCACAGAGTGGTGCTCACTGGAATGTTCTTTGCTGTGCTTCGAGTCCGTCAAATTGAAGGCCATCAAACCGTCGACTCTCAAAGACTCAACGAGTTCGGACACAAATCTTCGCCGCGCCTGTGGTAAAGTAGGGAGAGGAGCAAATAAGCGAGGGGGGCGAGTATATTCATGCTGATTCTCATTTGAATACTTCAAACCAACCTAATGATAAATAATAAAATGAATTAAATGTCGATCAAGCTGTTTTTCAGGCTCATTGTAGCAAGAAATAAATGTCAGAGAGAACGGAACTTCCCCCGCTCCACACCAAACAAACCTGATAGGACACTTCCACAGCTGCTGCAAGTGCTTTGTTGGTATCAACATGGTCTGGAGCTCGCCACTGAGGGTGGGTGAAAATGAAATCCACGTCACCTGAATGCTTGGCACCTCGGCGGTAGCTCCCGACGACTTGCCCCTCAACGCCAGGTAATAAAGAGGTAGCACGCTCCAGAATCACTCTTCGGATTGCCTCAATCTGAAGAAGTACCAGCGGAAAAGAGAATAGACCGATCGCGGGCACGTAGATTTGAAGACACAAAAACGCAATCAAACTATTGATTGAGAAAAAGAAGACATGTACTAAGCGGTAAGATTCTATTCAAATCTCAATACACACGCTCAAAAGAAAAAAAACTTGTTAACTTTCAATACTCATGCCAACCTAAGGATGATCAAGACGTTATCATTCGACCATTGTCTACCTGCTCGCGAGGAATCTTGAGCTGAAGGTCTTCGTGCACACTCAGCGTACGCTCCACTACGGGCGACACTAGCGTCACAGCGCTCGCTGTCCCCGCTGTCACAGCAGCCCGCTCACGTCGCACTTCCGTCCGCAGCTGCTCCACCGAGTGTATGCCCTTTGACACTAATTCACTGGCCCTTGCATCGCCCAAACCCCACACCGTTTTGAGGGCTGCAGTGGCAGCTCGTACAGGGTCAGTTTTAAATTCGTCAAGCCGTTGCAGTGAACCGTTCTCGAGAAGTTCGCGGACTTTTTCAACGGAGCTTCCGTTGCGATTAAAGCCTTGCATGCCTTCAACATCGTGCACCGATTGCACTTGAAAGGTCAGTCCTCGAAGCGTCGCAGCCGCTTTCAGGTAAGCTTTCCTTCGGAAACCCTTGGGGTCGTCGCGTGTTGTGGTTTGCTGCGCCAATTCTTCAAGTGGGGCTGTGAGGAAGCTGTTGTGATTCACGCCGACCACGGTGCCCGATTCTTGGCACGCTAGCGTTTGCCTGAGCTTGTCGATAGACGCATCTTTGATGCCGACTTCGTAAATGGCGTAGCTTGAGTCTGCTCTCGTAGATGAAGAAGAGATGTTCTCAATGGTATTGATAACGCCTTTATTGTTGTTCCCAAAACTGGGAGATTGCTCGTCGCTGTCGTCTTTCGTTGCCCTTTGAGGCGACGAGAGATGCTTCGATGATAATTGAGACTCGACAGAAGAGCTAGTTAGAGATTTCGAAGTAGACAATACTGCCGCTGGCGCCCACACTAAATCAGCACAGTAGTTGCCTCGCCAGAGGTACCTAGCATCAGATGTGTCGGAAAGCAGCTTGCATACCCACTCCGGATGCACAAACCCCGCTCCTGCTGCGACCGCACTTGTAATGTCACCCGAGACCTTTCCTGGAGCACCCACCACAATAAGGTCGACGTTCAGGTCCTCGGGCAAATGTGGCATGACAATTGCTCCACCTTTAGCGAGCTGTGCAGCAAATATTTTAGCCCGCCCGGTCTCGACTGATTTAGAGATGACCACACGAAGGCCTGAGAGTTTCTTCTGAGTTTTGGGTGGGCCACAAGAAGTTTGAGGTGGTATAGAAGGAGCTGCGCGATTGCCATTCTTTTGAGTAGTGGACGGCGCTCGAAGCAAAGTGGTGGGAGGCAAAACGGATACTCGTGGCTTTTTCTTGGGCAGAATACCAGAGCTTTGCAACTCTTTCCTAGGCTCAGCCTGTGTTCGTTTAGTACACTCTGAAGCGACAGGACGAGCTACGCTCACTTCATCGTCGCTCGATGAGCCAGAGTCTAGCATGGACTTGAATTTGGTCGGCATTTTGTAAATCTTTAGGCCATGAATCGAAGCGCGTTCAACACTATGACCTCACCATATCTGACCGTAGCTAGGAGTGCATAAGTAGCTATACTAGATGGACTTTCAATATGAGAGCTGTTAGACTCATATTCCTGTACTTTTCGTTGTGGCTACCAAGCTTAATACAAAAGTAAAGAAGCCACGGTAGCTCTTAGCTCTCAGTAACGTAGCTTCTGATGTAGATATCCTTCTTGTTAGTACGGAGCTTATTACTCGGAGCTAGCTAGCTAGCTAGCTTTTAAAATTTCTAATATGATACGGGGTTGAATACACCCACCACAAAGAGAAATCCGTGAACGTTTCGCGTATTATGACGTCATTTTTGATCGTGTCATTCAATTTCGGTCGGTGATGACTACTTTACGTTTCTGACGCAGATATAGCCACACAATCACTACCTCATCCACAACATCTTCGGAGTGTAAAATAAGTCGCGCTCTCACGTAACATGGTTGCCTTCTCCAAAGTGCTCACTCAGGGCCATGCCCTTCAGTCTCCCATGCAACACCGCCAACGCCGGGCGCGTGTCCTCATGTCGGCGCAGCAGCCCAACAACCAGAACGAACTCCTGCACCGGGCCACTGCCACGGCAGCCTCCGCCATGCTCGCCCTCTCTTCGACTCCACTCCCCGCAAACGCCGCCGCTCCAGCACCCATTTCGTACTCGATGCTCGTGAGCGAGATCTCGGACAACAAGGTGGAGCAACTGACCTTCAGCGCGGACGAGCGGAGCGTGTTTCTCAAGACAGTGGACGGCGCAGACCAAGTGGCTGCCGTGATGCCCTCCGTGCAAAGCGGTCTCGTGAACCTCTTGCTCCAAAACGACGTGCCTTTTAACGCGGCCCAAGCTGAACCTCCTTCTGCGGCCGCCACAGTCTTCAACGGCATTGCGAAGAACGCCTTTCCCTTGTTCCTTCTTGCTGCCTTCTTGCTGCCTCGCATCCGCGGTGGCGGTGGTGGCATGCCTGGCGGCGGGGGCATGGGCGGCCAGAACCCCATGGAAATGGGCAAGTCCAAGTCGGAGCTTCAGATGGAGCCCAACACCGGCGTCAAGTTTGTCGACGTGGCGGGCTGCGACGGCTCCAAGCTCGAGTTGCGGGAAGTGGTGGAGTTCCTCACCGACCCTTCGCGGTACGAACGTGTGGGCGCCAAAGCGCCGCGCGGAGTGCTCATGGAAGGCCCTCCGGGTACTGGCAAGACCTTGCTGGCGCGTGCCGTAGCAGGTGAAGCTGGGGTGCCCTTCATCTCGGCGTCGGGCTCCGAGTTCGTGGAGATGTTCGTGGGCGTAGGGGCGTCCCGCGTGCGCGACATCTTCGCCAAGGCCAAGAAGAACTCCCCCTGCATCATCTTCATCGACGAGATCGACGCAGTGGCCAAGCAGCGCGCAGGCGGCGGCGGGGGTGGCGCGCAGAACCAGGGCAACAGCGAGCAGGAGCAAACCTTGAACCAAATCTTGACCGAAATGGACGGGTTCGAAGGCAACACGGGCATTGTGGTGATTGCCGCCACCAACCGCGCGGACGTGCTCGATGCCGCTCTCTTGCGCCCCGGCCGATTCGACCGCCGCGTGCCCGTAGACTTGCCCGACCGCACCGGCCGCGAAGCGATTTTGAAGGTGCACGCCCGCAGCAAGCCGCTGGACGGGAGCGTGGACCTCAAGGTGCTCGCGCAGCGCACCACGGGCTTCTCGGGCGCCAGTTTGGCCAACTTGCTCAACGAAGCCGCCATTGTGACCGCGCGCCGGGCCAAGGACGAAATCAGCATGTCGGAAGTGGAGTACGCGATTGACCGCTTGACGGTGGGCATGGAGAAGCGCACCGGCATGTCGTCGGCCAAGCGCCAGGAGCTGGTGGCGTACCACGAAGCTGGTCACGCGGTCATGGCGGCGCTGCTGCCGGGCTTCGACGAAGTCGGCAAGATCACCATCGTGCCACGCTCCAGCGGCGCCGGCGGGTTCACTTTGTTCTTGCCCGACGACGAGCGCACCGACAGCGGCATGTACCCCCGTTCTTTCCTCGAGCAGCGGTTGATGGTGGCCCTCGGGGGGCGCGTTGCGGAAGAGCTCCGGTACGGCAACAACGAGGTGACCACGGGGGCCTCTTCGGACCTGCAATCGGTGGCCGACCTGGCGCGGCGCATGGTGACTCAATGGGGCTTTGCTTCGGACGTTCTCGGTGCCACCGCCTGGGAATCCCCGAACGGCAGCGGGTTTGGCATGCCGCAAATGGCGTCGGCGTTAACGCAACAGAAGATTGACGCGGAGGTGTCCAAGATCGTGAACAAGGCCTACGCGCAGTGCAAGGCCACTCTGGAAACCAACAGGCCTTTGCTCGATGCGGTGGTCAACAAGCTCCTGGAGGATGAAACTATTGGCAACGACGAGCTCAAGGAACTCGTGAAGGCCCAGGCAGTGCCCGCTGCACCCGCCGCTGCGGTGCCGGTTTGAGTTGCCGATTGGAGACCTGCAGATGCATTAGGAGAGAAAACTAGTCCCTTTGCGAATCCAAGCGCCGGCTTACAGGCAGAAAGAGACGTTGAGGGGTTTTGTGTATATATTTGAATTCAATACCAAACAACAACCGCTTTAGAAATTTTAATTTCCGATGGCAGCGCGAACGCGAACGCGCGACCTCGCGATCTCTTTCGCTTAAACTAATTTAGTAGCATCATCATCATTAGAATGCATATTAATGTTTGATGTTATGCACCTCGCACTTCGAACTTCAATGAGCATCGAATAGCCTTCCTCGCTAAGAAAAACTGACATCCGAAATTCAGAAAAACTATCTAGCTATCTCTATCTGTAGGAACTGGGGATAAGAGGACTGAGGACTGAGGACATAGACATAGAGGACATAGGAGCGAGGAGCGAGGTAACTAGGTAAGTAGGTGAGCGGTAAAAGCGGCTGCCGTATTCCGTATTAAGGTAAGCTTGCTTGTACTAGAGTGCTAGAGGTGCTTGGTACTTCTGTAGGCACCTACATGTACATGTAGCCCACATAGAAGATAGAAGCAGCTATAGAAGCACGAATGATAAAACAATAAAACTTTTTCCTTTTTGAATTCTAGTGTTAGTATTAGAAGCCACACACGATAAACGCGTGAATCGGTAACATAGTGAGTACATTATGAGAAAGGGGCCAGTTTTGAACTGCGTTAGTGCTGGTTAGAATCAAAACATTTGCATACAAAAGCGATGGCCATGCAGCAAGTAGCGGTTGCCGTTGATCCGGGGTTCCTCCTCGGGTTTGGCGTATGGTCAAAGCGCGGGTTTATCTGTGACTTCTTTTCATGAAGACGCACAGAGCCACCGACGCTCGTCATTCTCGCCATGCCGTGGGCAATCGAAGTTCAAGTTAAACTTACAGCCTCGAGGAGTAACGCCTGAGTGAAAGTTGCTAGCTCGCCGCGTTGCTATTCTTCTTCGTCCAACTACCGTTAGTAGCCTATCAGAATACGGCTCACTGGTGTACTTTAAAGCTCTCCTCCTTGTGCTGAGCGCGCCTTGGAAGCAGCTGCTGCCTCGGACGCAACCTTCGCCAAGTCCACATCACCTGCTGCTTCGCGTACTGCAGCTGCTGCTGCCTTCTGGGCGTCGATGTGCGCTCTTCGTGCTGCGTACGCCGCGTCCTAACGAAGGTGAAAAGGCGAGTGAACACAAAATTAGGGAATTCAATAGTAAGCAAAGCTTGGTTCGATACATGTAGAAAAGCGATAAAGCAGACTACGGTTGCCCACACCTCTCGTTCTTCTGGTGTCATCTCTTCTCCGTGCAACAGCCATTTTTTCTACAAAAAGATCCCACAGCGAAAGGCGAGAAGGAACGAAGGAACGAGGAGTCATACGGTAGTTGAAGAGAACATTGGGGTTCTCATCTCTCAACCGAAAACAAATACAGTCGGTCTGTGATCGATCAAGCAGAAACAAGGGCAACACGTGCGACAATTACCTCAGCGGCGCGCTCGGTAGCTTCTTTGACTGCGCGTTCTTCAGCTTCCAACGCCATGGCTTCGGGGGTCTTACGCACCATGCCCTTCGAGGTCACCTGATGGCATCGGAGAAAATGAAGTGAAAGCCCACTCGCATTGAAAACATGAATTGTTGTTGATCCAGGCGACCTTACAAAAGAATTCTCAGATGAGCAAGAGAATATCTGTACACCTACCAGGTCGTGGATTTCTTGCGTAGTCAGCGCGTTGAGAGCGTGGCGCTCTAGCTCTGCGCCGTCTTCGCCCAAGAGCACGAAGTCCGGGTTGTGGCCACCTGCGTGCAGCATACATGAGAAGAAGTGATAAAGGTCTATTTCCAGATTGAGAGCGGGGTTTCATGCAGATGTAAGTGTGCACGATGAAGGCAAAGCTTACACTACTCTTTTCCAAAGGCAGGTACGTACCGATGAACTTGATGGACAAGTTCTCGTAGGTATCGGCGTGCCCCTCAGTCTTCACAAAGGTCTTCACCTCCTTGAGCTTGTTGAGCTTTCAGCCGGAGCAGGTCTGAGGCAAGAATTTTTCAATGTTTTAAAACAATTACAATCCATATGAAAAAATACCTCATTCGTTCAAAAGCGTGCTCACATCATATATCAAAAAGAGTGTGAGCCAGCTGTGACAGATACCTCAATCACGCCGGTGACGGCAGCCGCAATAATGGGCAATAGCGCGAAAAGTATAGTGCGGATCACCATTTTCTTTCTAGCCAGCACAAGCCCCAACAAACAAGAAGCCCACGTGAAGAGAGGAAAGTGTGCGGCGTGCGGCCTGCAGAGCAAAAGCAGCAGATCTGGAAGGAGGGAGGACAACACGAAGGACCAATAAGTACATGAAAGATACAGCGCATTCCCCCTGTAGTAGCTTTGGCCTCATCAATTCTTTCTTCTCGTCATCATCATCTGATAAAAGAGAAGGGAAAAAAATAGGGAATGTAGGAATGTAATAGGTAGGAGTACATGAAGAAATGGTCTAGGCGAGGTTGGTGTGCTCTGCGTAGTAATTTCTAAGAGCACAGCTACTGAGTACATGCTACGAATTTATCCCGTGGTAGTACTTGCCACTTGGTCTTGTATTCCCCTACTAGCCTCTCGTGCGATGTCAACTCAAGCGGGGAGCAGCAAGGTCATTCGGTTCCTTCGCCACGGACAAGCTATGCACAATATCAACGCGGAGCGCATGCGGGACACTGGATGTTCGCACGAGGTTTTCCTTCAAGCTATGAAAGACGACGACCACTTCGATTCGCCGTTGACTGACCTAGGCAGGCAGCAGGTATTTTTCTACAACTTGAGGGTCTGATCGTTTATCGATTGAATACTAAGCTATCGAGGTTGTTTTTGACCATGTTTGGTATTAGGCTGCCGACACTGGTGCGTTGCCAGCGTGCCAAGCAGCCAGGGCCACGGTTGACCTCGTAGTTGCATCACCACTGAGCCGCGCCCTTGACACCGCCGACCTTGCGTTCCCAACTGCGCATACACCAAAAGCCCAAGGTCGCCGCGAATGCAACGAACAAGTGCGCGAAATTTTGGGGTTCTTAGTCAACGGGAAGCGTCGGAAAAAGTCCGAGCTGGCGTTGCTATATCCCCACTGGGGCTTCGATGAGGTCACTGATGAAGAAGACGCCTTATGGGAGGCCTGGGGAGATGCCCAATTAGAAGACTCTTTGTCTACGCAAGAGCGCGCTCATGCGTGCCTGGAGTGGCTGTGGAATCGAGAAGAGCGCGACATTGCCCTCGTTGCTCATGGTGGCATCTTTTCGCTCCTCACCAACGATCACAGTCATGTCGAGTGCGGCCCTGGAGTGGGAGCTCGTTTTGCGAACTGCGAGCTGCGCAGTTGTCGCTTGGAGCTAGTCCCCGGTGATGACCGAAGCACTTCAGACAAGGTTTCTACAGTAAAGCCGGCCAAGCGTCGCTTCCGGCTTACCCTAATGGATGCTGTGATTTAAAGGACTCGTCTGGAGAAGGCTTTTTCTCTCAGTTCTTAACACTTCATGTTTCAAGTCAAGCAAGTATTTCTCCTCGCAAACGCGCGGAGATGTAATCATCAAAGCACTCCGGTGTGTTCTGGAGCGGATTGTCTAGTCTAGTCTAGTTAAAACTCCCCAAAAATACAAAGAAACACCACTGTGGCAAAAAGCAACAGAAAAATGTAACCTTCAGAACAAGTCTGACTGGGCTGAGTGTTCTTTTGCGTAATGCAATTGTAATCATTTACTCTCGAGGACTGTATTTTCATATGAGATACCTTATTTTATGTGGCAGGCGCCGTGCTGCTGTAAGATGGTTCAGTCGCGCCCTTCAGATCAAACCTGAGTGGCCGTTGGGCTTTGCGTGCTGTGGTGACTGTGGTGGTGATGGCCCTGCATAATTTTTATCTCGACCTGCTTTCTGCTTTCTTGCATCAACGCCACTGGATTTCCATTATCACAATAGCCCTTATAGCCGCAAGTGGGTTCGGGTACGGGAGTACTATTATTATTAGAGGGGTGGCCTTTAGCGATGTAGCTGCAGTAGTCCATTGTACTTTTCGCCTACTAGTAGTAGTGCGATCTGCGAAGTGCAATGCAAAGAATCCAAACAGAAAAAGAGGATGATCGGGCATGTGCGCCTGATTAGCTTCTTAGTTGTAGTTTGCGCTGCTTTGCTTTTCTTCTCTACCTGTTAGCCTTCTAATTCCGGCCCTTCGGGCCTGTCTCAAAATCTCAAAAAGAGGATGAGGAAAAGGATCGCTAAATCGAGGGGAAGAAATCCGCAAAACCTCCAGTCGTCTGCAGTACGAAATATCCAACAAGTACCGTACCTTCTAGCTAGCTAGCTTGCTAGCTTCTAGCTTCAAGCTTTTGAGCTAGCTCTGAGGCTAGTCAATAGCTTAGGTGCTTATAAATCACGCTTTGGTTTTAGTAATGTCAAAGTTAGTTGCTGTTGGCGCATGCAGTGCATTGGCAGGTGCTGCATTAGCGACTTACGTGCTTAGGCAAAATAAGCAAGGCGCAAACAATTCTAGTAAAGTAGGCACTAATGAAGACGAGGTGGAAGTTCCACCGCCGGAGATTGAAGATGAAGTGTGGAGCCGAAACAAGACTTTCTTCGGTGATGATGGATTCGCGGACATTCGAGGCTCATTTGTGGTCGTTGTTGGCCTTGGAGGTGTTGGTTCGCACGCAGCGCACATGCTAGCTCGATCTGGTGTTGGCGCTATGCGTGTCATTGATTTTGATCAGGTGAATCTATGCCTCACCGCACTAAGTTGAATCTAGACCTCGATAGGGTTTTATTCAAATATAAAATCATTCAATTAATCCTGCCGGTATCATGCTAGAGTTGAGTAGTCTAATGTTAATGTTCTCTGCGGATATGACTTCATGCAGGTGAGCTTGAGTAGTTTGAACCGGCATGCAGTAGCGACGCTCGCCAACGTTGGGCGACCAAAGAGCGAAGTGCTCGCAAGCAGGGTCAAAGAATCCGTGCCGTGGTGCCAGGTAGATGCTCGCGCTTCCATGTTCACGGCAGAGCACGCGTTAGACCTGTTAGGCCCTTGCAAGGCCAGCAGCAGCCGCGACCCAACCCTGTATGGGCGCAAGCCGGACTACGTGCTGGATTGCATCGACGACGTGAACACCAAAGCCGACTTGATTGCGCATTGCGTGAAGCACGGTCTCAAGTGCATCACGGCGTGCGGAGCGGGCGCCAAAGCTGACCCTACCCGCTTGCACATGGGTTTGCTCAGTGACGCGTCGCGGGACCCGCTGGCGGCGAAGATGCGCTGGAAGCTCAAGCAAGCGGCGTGCTCATTAGACGACGTAGTGGCGGTGTACAGCTCCGAGCAGCCTCGCATGAAGCTCTTGCCGCTCACTGATGAACAGGCAGCCGCGCCCTCGGAGTTCGGGATTGCCGACGGGTTCCGCACCCGAGTCATGCCGGTGCTAGGCACGAGCCCAGCGATCATGGGGCAGGCCATGGCGGCGATGGTGCTCTGCGCCCTCGCCAGGCAACCTTTCGTGCCGCAGCCAGTGGCGACCATGTCGATCAAATCGCGGCACAAGCTCGCGCAGCATTTGGTGAACCGCGAGCGGAAGGTCTTCGGGAACACGGGGTGCGTGGTGGATGCCGAAGACGTTCACTTTGTGGTGTCGGAACTGTGGCGAGCGAAATGCGCAGCGACGAGCGAACGGTAAACCAAAGAGGCCCTTGTAGCAGTTGGAAATAGGCTTGAAGATTTGCGTCGACTTCCTCAAGTGCCTATCTATCCGCTCATTATTCATATCTTTCTTCTATTCGTGTGTGCGTGTATTCTTGTGGCCCTCCCTACACTGTCTTCAGGGTAGAGCGAGTGCCCATGGAAATCACGAGGTGGCGGTCAAAGGATGGGGACGCCATTTCCAATTACGTTCTGCTTCAGTCCCACCTCTGCTTGAAACTCGACCAAGCTTCGAAAGACGGGCTAGGGCCTGAGGCTGTCTTCGACGCTGAAACCGTGCAACGAATCGATGCCAAGCTCGCGACCTTCCAGCGGGTCGGCGAAAGACATAAACTTCATTGAGGTGCTGATTCAACGCGCTGTAAACACGCTGTGGCAAGCCTATTCCTCTTTTGCGCGTGCTCTTATTAAGTGCCAACACTCAATTGCCCAGTATATGGAGTATGACCGATTTAGATGCAAAGGGCGCTCATATCTGATGGAAACTCCGGTGAACTTTGAACTTAGTAGTTAGTAGTACTTTAGAACTCCGGTGCGGGCTTTGCGCATGGCAAGTACAGGCATATGAAATATGCATGGCAAAAGGGCCAGATGAGGGGGCTCTTGGCTCTCGTTTGGTTGATGGCCCTTGCCCGCTAATCGAGCTCTAAGCTTTAAGGGTACTTATTCTGGATTCTGGGTGTTATAATTACTCTACCACAGTACACCTTGCTGTCGTAGGAGTGGCTCCAATTCCTAGTTCCAGAGTGGCCCGTGGTTCGCGTTTGCCGTTCGCTAGGGGCTTGCTGTAAGTCTGTAAGTACACAATCCCGTTGGTGGCAGGTAACAGTTAGTTGATCAGTTGATTCTGGTGGAAGGCAGGCACCATTGAGGATTGCTTTATTTTGGCGGCAGCTACAAGCATTGTCAGCACTATCCTGCCGATCACAAGCGCGGAACCTGCACTCTTCGGGGTATGGCAGATCTCTCGAGCGGCATCTGAAGCACTTCGGCCTCATGGACGACGGCGGAAAAGCGATCACCTTTTCGGAATGGGCAACCCTGGCGCAGGACCGCGCTGGCTGGCTGAAGCTCGTCACG
>Ga0307930_1001241_pt1 | contig 20379 bp, 24 predicted proteins | sample OrgLakmetageno46_FD_203161 | JGI IMG/M metagenome (GOLD analysis project Ga0307930, IMG submission 203161) | Saline water microbial communities from Organic Lake, Antarctica - #46 | ecosystem: Environmental > Aquatic > Non-marine Saline and Alkaline > Saline | place: Antarctica: Organic Lake...
CTCTACACACCTTACCTCACTAAGTTTGAGATCCCGGTTGCACTCGAAGCGTTTATAGCTTCGAAGGAGGTGCTGGCCCGCCGCCCAGCACCTCCCGGCATTCGCCCATTTTTGGAAATAAACGGTCAGTACAGGGTCTGAACCCAGCTCTGTGGGAACCTTGTCAAGAGTTATCTTCACTTTCATGGCCGCTCGGTCAGTAGCTGGCCTTCTTACGCGCCCGGCCCTGGCCTTGTTACTGCGTGATAACAATAAATTTAGATGTTACAGAGTGATAACGCTAAACTACTAATTTTACAGAGTGATAAATCTAAAAATTACCATAAAAATTACCGCTACCATCACTTCCATGGCCTCGTGGGCATGTGCGCCTGATTAGCTTCTTAGGTCTAATTTGCGCTGCTTTGCTTTTTTTCTCTACCTGTTAGTCTTCTAATTCCGGCCCTTCGGGGCCTGTCTCAAAAATTGGACCGCTACCATCACTTCCATGGCCACTCGGGCATGTGCGCCTGATTAGCTTCTTAGGTCTCGTTTGCGCTGCTTTGCTTTTCTTCTCTACCTGTTAGTCTTCTAATTCCGGCCCTTCGGGGCCTGTCTCAAAAATTCTTGGTTGTGGGTTTTATTTGGGGGGCGCCGGTCGTCATCAGCTTCAGAAGTCGTTGTCAGCCAATCACAAAAATTTGCGAATTGTTTGACCGTCTTCCAAAGCTTTGAGGTGGAAAGAAGCATACTAGTACGCCCTTGACTGGTGTGGCCTGTTGGAGCTGACGGTGGAAGTACGTTACGAGCTTGCCGTTCTTTCTCGAAAAATATATAGCGCACTCCTAATTTGAAAACTCTACAAATTCTTGTCATAGCACTCATTCCAATCCCCTGTATTGTGTACCAGTCATGTCAGCAATGAGGAAAATGTTATCCTCGCCATCGTCCTTTTTCCGAAAGTCGAAACAGCAAGCTCCCAGGCCTGATACCAGTTCAAAGCCAACCGTGATTGAATTGTTTCAAGACGACGCACCACTAGTGCTTCGAATGTCTTCGGAGATGAACGGAGACTCTCCTAGCACGTCTCCACGGAAGCAGCGAGGGTCATCCTCGAAGAAGCCAACAGTTTCGTCACGTCCAACGATTAAAAACACCCCAACAGCCTCTGGATCCTCGTCACCATCTTCAGTAGCCTCATTGCCGAGATCTGCATCAGCTGGCCGTCCGCGCCCATCGGAACCGCGAGCCCGATCCGACTTAAGAAGCCGCCCCCCTTCTCAACCACGCCCTTCCCGCTCCACTGGATCAAACAGCAACCTTGAGCGCTCGTCCGATTCGACGGGCCGCCCGAGGGCTTCTGAGAGTCGAAGTCGGCCCACAGTTCGTGCGTCGGCTTCCTCAAGCAAGGGTTCGTCACTGTCCTCCTCATCAACAGCGGCGAATCCTGCTATTCCTCCGTTGTCGGGGGTGTTAACAGCCAGAAAAGTATACGATGGGCGGGTCCGCGCACCCACACCTACCCGCTCACGATCGGCTTCGACATCACGCCCCCAGCCGCCTACTCGCACCGTTACCCGGGAGTCAAGTAGCACTGAGCGTCGCTTGAGGAACAGCGGTAACGGACCGGTCACGCAACCTTCGTTGCGGTCTGGCAGTGCCCCAAGGCCTCGATCAGTGACTCCCCTGGGACAACGCCGACCTCGGGCTAGCCACGAGTTTTCGAATTCGACGAACAGTGTTATTGGCCCCAGCCCAAGACGATCGTACGACGAAGTTTCTCCCGAGTCGCAGTTTAACAGGCGGAATAACACTCCTACAAGGACAAGGCGCGTGCCACAACCATCGAAGCCCAAAGCAACCAAAACTGAAGGAGAAAGTAAAGCCGGGGTCGAAGAAGACCCTTCTGCAAAAGAGTTGCTTCGTCTCGATCAAGAGAAACGCGAGCGGCGAGCTGCTATTGTAAAGGAGACTAAGAAGAAGTTGGCTGCACAAAAGTTGGCGCGAGCTGAAATGAAAGCATCCTTAGCGGAAAAGCAAGAGAAAGTGGATCAGCTAGAAGCACCAATCAAAGCGGAAAGAGCAGCTTCAGCTGCAGCGGCAACCAAACTGCAAACACGAGTTCGCATGCAGAGTGCTCAGCAAGACGTGAAACGCCGGCGTGAAGCCAAAGAGCTGTCGCGTCGGAACCAAGCAGTGACGAAACTTCAGACTCGTGCTCGCATGCAGTTTGCGTCAAAAGAAGTAGCCTTGAAGCATGAGTCACTGGATAATGGCAGAGCGCAACGGCGCATAGCAGAGCAGACGGTGCGCACAGAGAACGCAGGCCAGTTTACTAGGATCAACGTCGAAGAAGACGTGAAATTGTTCGGGGAAGCCCTCCAGAATGAGATTGCGCATACTTCTGCGGAAGGGCGGGCAGTTGACGCGGCTTCAGACAGCGAAGCCTTTGTTGGTGTTGAGCAGCGCTTGAAGTTGGTCACCGCTATGCCTCGATCAGCCTTGAAAAAGGAAAAGAAGCCGGATGTTGTGGCGGAAAGTGAAACAACGGAAGCACTTGACGTTGATGCGACAATACCGCTAAGTTCAGTTGGCGAAGCCCAACGACAGGCGCGGGCTGCAGAGTTAACCCCAGCAATTGTAGAAGCAGAGCTTACCAAGGCAAAATCCAGCAAGGAGGCGATGGAAGAAGCTTTCGACGAAAATATCTTGAACAAGGCCAATGCTGCAGCTCGTGCTCAGAAGCTCGACAGTAAATCAAGTACTGCCCCTTGTGAAGCCGAGGATTCAAACGAGGAGAGCAAAGGCAAAAGCGCCGCTTTGAATGAAGGAGCTGATGCCGATGCTCATGATGCGGCAGAGCTTGGCAGCGATCGAAGAGAATCGAAACTCACGTGGGCGCAAGCGTCAACTCTGGTCGTTGAGCTCGGCCTCGGGTCCCAAGCGCACTGGGCGCAAGTCGATGCTGAGCGATTTGAAGCACGCGCCGTCGCGAAAGCAGCTGCCGACGCTGCCCTGCAAGAAGCTGCGGATGCACTAGCAGCCGAGGAAGCTAAAGCGAACGCAGCGGAGCATCAAATGGAAGCTATTATGGCCAAAATTGCAGCTCTAGAGGCCGAGGCGGCTGCGAAAGCTGCCAGCGCCGCTGCTCCTCCTGCTACTGCTGATGCTGCTCCTGTTGATGCTACTGATGCTGCCAGCGCCGTTCCTCTTGCTGATGGTGCTGCTGCCGTTGGAGCTGCCGACGATTCTGGTGCGGAAGCTAAGTGCACTCCAGAAGTTTTAGAAAATGTCTCTGCCGAGGTGAAAAATCGGCCTTCAGTGGCACGCCCAGCAGTCTCGCTACGTGCAAAACAGCAGCCAGATATGGTTTCTGTCCCGGTCGAGGAGCACACTCAAGCTACAATACCACCGCCTTCGCTGGCGAGACCCATGGTAGCGAAGCGAGTGCCGGGTACTGCGAGATAATGGGTTTTCTGGCGTATCTTATTCATTGGGTTGGTCTATACACCTCACACCGTCTTTCCGTAGAAGGCCAACTGTAAACTTTATACAACTTATAGTACTGTATACTATAGACTTGTTTTCCTTATTCCACAATCCGCTCTACTAAAGTACTAATACACAAAAAGTTGTGTGCACTTGCCGAAATATAGCGGAAAAACAAACCGCGCATACACCTCATACACCGGTGTTATCACTAAATTCCCTTGAACCAAGAACCAACGCACCAAACGGGCCGCAAGTGCCCGCCCTGCTTTTTCTTTCCTACTCCTACTCCTAGGCAAGTTTTTCCTCCCGGCAAATAACACTTCGACTTTACAGATATCTCAATTAAGAACAATACAACCAATTATTGATCGCTGATGAATTCGTTTACGCCTGGTTGGTGATGGAGCACGGAAAAAAAGAGAGAAAAAAAAAGGGCAGCGCTGGGGCGGTGGCGCTGCTCTTTCTTGTTTCTTGTTTCAAACTGCCCCAAGTTGCTATCTTGGATTAAGAAATATAAAAATACTGCCCTTTAGACGCCTTCTCAACCAAAATATCACCGGAACCCCCATTCAACCCGGGATAAAGCTAGCTAGCAGCAGCACAGTTTTTCTCTCGGATTTACTGAGTGTGGTTTTGAGACAGGCCCCGAAGGGCCGGAATTAGAAGACTAACAGGTAGAGAAGAAAAGCAAAGCAGCGCAAACTAGACGTAAGAAGCTAACCAGGCGCACATGCCCGATGCCCGAGTGACCATGGAAGTGATGGTAGCGGTTTTGAGACAGGCCCCGAGGGGCCGGAATTAGAAGACTAACAGGTAGAGAAGAAAAGCAAAGCAGCGCGAACTGGACCTAAGAAGCTAATCAGGCGCACATGCCCGAGTGGCCATGGAAGTGATGGTAGCGGTCCAAAGTTGCACGCTCCTCCGTGCTCTGAGAGTGCAGTTCAAAGGAAGAGTTTCCACCCGCAGAGGAGGGGACTACAACGAAGTCCCTCAGGCGATCCAGAAGAAGAGTCGCCCATCCCCGAGCAATTGCGTGACCCCATTTGCGTGCAAGCTTCTTTCTGAACAAGGCCTCGGCTTCTGAAATGCCAATGTTGTAAAATGCCGTGTGTTTGCGAGCCATTTCCCGAGCGACGAGGTCAAAAATGAGCGTGTTTCCCAAGGTTTTCCCCTCTTTTTTCTTTTTATACCATACTACAGTACTTACTACAGAAGTGCAATTTTTTTCCACAATGCGGAAATTTTAACCGTTCAACCACCGTACTCTTCGTGCAATATTCAATCATACCATTACAGAAACACGAAGTAAGCTGGCGAATATTTTCGCGGGCGCTACAATCATAAAGATAGCCATGATTAGCAGGAATAGTTTCCAAGCTAGGTTACTTTTGTTTTGTGCTTTGATACTAGCCAGCAATGCTGAGACTGATACTGCTCACAAATGGTGGCGAGTACTAGCCCCGGGAGAAACGAAATGGGCATTGGCAGAGGTTCGTTGGAGCGCTGACGATGGAACATTCCTCTCTGGAGGTACTTCCTTTAGCTCAGGCGACCATGCAGATTGGTCGAGTTCTGTGCAAGCTGCCGACGCCAATGACAAAACCTATTGGTGTGAGTCCACTAAGAGTGAGTCGGAAAATCGTTGGCTCGGCGTGCAGTTCGAGCACGCAACGTCAGTTGTAGCAGTTGAAATGAAGCAGTATCCTCATGATAACTACAAATCATTCTATGCGGAGCTTCAATTTAGCGATGATGAAGGCGCCACTTGGACCACTTCCGAAAGCGGTGACCTTACAGGAGAGCAAGACGAAGATGGCAGCCCCACATGGGAGCGGATTCCTCCAGAAGAACAATACGAACAAATGGACTTTTTCTAAAACTTATGGTCTAATTTGAGTTTTAGTCTGTAATCGTGCTCTTGGAATGCGAGTTTTATATGCATTTCTTACTCTAACTATATAACCGAAAATTTCGCTGTTCGTTGAGTTGTGGTGTCGTAAAAACTAAACAGCTACTATGTTCTAAAGCTTCAGGCTTACATATTTAAGCAGCACCACATGAGCAATTAGGACAAAATCTGCTTTAGAGCCACGAGTTAGTTACTCGTTACTCCCTTGGCCTTTGCTATCCGCACATCGGTATTCTTGGCTTTTTTTCCCCTAGCTTTTTGTACTAGAGATCGCGATATGTGATATAGAAGGAAAATGCGCCAATATCCAATATCGGGTTTCTGGCACCCCAAAACCCACTTCCATAAATCATCGAGGTACATTGGGTCGAGTGTAAGGTGCTACAAATATGCCATACGAGGCGGCTTTGGAGGTTCCTTATTTGGAGCTTCCGGCATCTGTCCGTTGGGTGAAGTCGCCACTTGCGGTGGCAAGATTTCCGAGGCTGATCCTGCTGGTGCAGGCGCGAAACCAGTAGAATGCAAGGGAGCACCGGCGACAGCAGGAGCCTGGTGTCTTTCTGAAGATACTGGATGATGCGACAGCTGTGAAGCGCGGGGCGTGTTCATGGTTGCTGTAGACACCTGTGCCTTGGGCGCATCGGTGTTGCTCCGTTGCGAAAGGCCTTGCAGGCCACTTCCTCCCACCAGCGCATGCGCCCAGGGCCCAGCCAAGCTGCTCCCGAATTGGGGGGAGTAGCGGCCCAAAGGGTGGTAGCTGCTGTGGGTGCCCGAGGACGCAGACGACATGGGGCTAGCGCTCCGGTAGGACTGGGTGCGTTTCTTCACGGACCAACTCGCCAGCACTGCCCGGAGGTCCAAGCAACGCGGTTGGCCACTGCCCAAAAACCCGTTGGCCGTGCTGCTGAGCCCCCCGCCACCCCCACTGGTGGCGGCCGAGCTGGTTGCACTCGCGTCGGTGTTGGCGCTCGCGGTGCTGAGGGAGCTCTGTACCATGGGCGCTACACTGTTGGCCATGGATAGGTTTAAGACAGGCTTGACGCTTGAAGCAGGACCAACAGCAGCAGCAGCAGCGCCCGCAGTGCTACGTGAAGTGTGAATGGCAGCTCTGTGGCATTTGTCGCACGCGCAAGGAGCATAGTAAAGCCATTCTAAGCGCTCGTCATCGCCTCGAGAAGACTCCAACAGCGGAATGGGAGCACGACCCGCCTTTGAAAAGATGAGGAAGGAATGAAATTAAACAAGCAATGATAAGGAGAAAAGCAATCTTGGTTCACTAGTGGCAATGTATCAACAATAAAGCGTCAACAACAACAACATCAATGGTGACCTGCAGGGTGTGGCAGTGCAAGCTGACGAGGAGCCTTTCGCCGAGGGCTCGGCTGTTCTTGTCCGACGCTTTCAGGCACCTCTTCGCTAAACCTCCCCACAGCACCACCAGCGATCGCCACCGTGCCTCGTCGCTCCACGCGTCCACCGCGCCGCCCGAATGGCCCTCGGTGCTGCTGCTGAAGCTGCTCCCAACGCCGCCATCGGTGAGCTCAAGGCGCCTGTGGCCCTCGTCCAGCGTTTGTGGTAGTGTTGTTGTCGCAAGAGCGGATGCATGTGGGTTCAGATGAGCATGAGTGTGCGATGGCACTGCTGCCGGTTTCCCACTTAAGTGAAAGTTCATTGAAGATGAAGCTTCGCGCAATACGCCACCGCTGCTGCTGCTGTTGTTGTGGTTGAACAGTGGAGGCATCTCAGATTGCCTAGGAGCAGCACGCGCAGCAGCCGAAGAAAAGAAGGCCAACACTTTGTCGCCATAGTTGACCTGGTGAAAACAGCAAAGAGTTGAGCAGTTGAAATTTAATGAGCGAGATAGGTGAGCGTTGACGTGTTGCAGAATAACCCCGCATTTTTCAGTGGTATCTCTATTGGAATTATATGGAAATTTGATGGTAGTGTGTGTACTGTATGAAGCTACTAATGAATTTGATGGTGTATCGTGGTACACGTACGGTTTACACTATCATTCAACGACAAAAACGAAATCCACATATTGATATACGAAGAATCATCTACCTCGTGCTCCACCGCGTCCTCGCAGTCTTCAGCGCCTTCTTCGTCGACGTTCGAGAGCCGAAAGCCACCTGCACCCAGCGGAGCCGCGTCGGAGCCCACTAAATTAGGAGCTGCATCACCGGAAGAAGCGTCGAACGAGCCGCCAGCTCCAGTGGCACCATGAGGTGTGGAGTAATTGAACCCAAAGTATTCAAAAATGCAGAACCAGAGCGCGGGGGGCAGTACAGCTGCAGCATGCGGGCCTCTTACAGAGGATTGGGTTGGAGCATCACTGTTATTGGTCCCTGACAAGGAAGAAGCGCCTGCAACTGCATTAGTGACAGCATCAACACCGGCAACGGCAGAAGCACTAGCATTAGCATTCACAGCATTTGCTTGCCGGCACTGCATCAGCAGGCAGGTGGCCACTGCTTTTCGTAAGGCAATTGAAAAAACGGCGTGGCCTCTTAAAGTCCAATGCATTTGGAAAGGTGGGCCGCTGTAAATCATCGCCGACAGCGCATCAAGCGGCCGCACCTGATTGAAACAAGGGCACCATCAACTGTGAGTTTTCGAGTTTGGAGACAAAAGGAACCCTCTTGATTTGGAATCAAAGTGAAAAAAAAAAGACACGCGCACCCACCTGCGCAAGTTCCACTTCGACCCCCTGTAATTCGTCCCAACCAAAGTGAACATCTTCGCTGCTATCACTGTACTGCCAGCCTCCCCCGATACCTGCCGTGCCATAATCCCCATCCCCATCCTCAGGCTCTTCTTGTTCTTTGCTGGCCTTATTGTCTTCCACATCTTTATTACTGCTCAAAGGCTGGGCTGACCTCGATAAGTACGGCAGCTCTGGCTGCGGGGGCGGCAATGGAGATGATGGCGATTCTAGTGCGAGTTCCTCTAGCAAAGACATTGGCAGTTGTTGTTTGTTGGTCTTGGACGTGCGTGGTGACACTCGCGGCGAGGTGCTCTTGATGTTGGCCTCAGGGCCAGAGCGGTGAAGCGCCGTGTGCACGCGCGCGAAGCCAAACCTCTCCACGGCTTCCTTTAAGGTTTTCACGCCAGCGCGATACTCGCGGTCTTCGCGGTACCTGAGATCAAGCGCGTGGCGTGAAATACGAATGTACGAATACTGAATAGAGGGAGAATGCTAGACACGAAGAAAGATCGCGTCAGAGATAGAGGGGTAGAGGGGACGGAGACACGAAGTAAACAAAATACAAGATCCTTAATCTATGCCTAGGGCATAAAAAAAGCTAGTCACCCACCGGCTAGGGTCAATTTCAAAGCGAGCACGTCGCAATTGCCGCAAGACAGCTTGGTGCACCGCTAAAGAATCCGCTAGTTTACCGTCGGAAGCTTCTGAACCACTTCCTTCACCACCTCCTTCGCCTCTTCCTACAGGACCATGAGGTCCTGGCGACACTGGCAGGGCTGTATCAGCTCCTTCACCACCCAGTATTGCGATAGGCTCGCCAGCCTGTGCATTCATGTCGCCAGACATGGTCCCTGAAACTTCCCCTTCTTTGCCACTGAGTCCATTCACGAGACCCTTTTTGTCAGGAGATAGACTCGCCCAAAGGTCTAATGAATCTCCTGTTGTCGGCGGCACACCCGCATAGTTGCCATTCCTAGCACCACCTCCTCCCCCTTTAACAACCACTGCTTCTAGCTGATTTTCAGGCACCGGTGGCATGCCTGACAACGAAGGCCCATCGGTGGCTCCAGCGACGGTGACGATCGAGCTGGCAGGAAGGTTGGATATTGTGTCCTCACCGAACTTCAAATTTCCTTCTCTGAGCCCTTTCTCGTCATCGCCGATAAGTACACGCGGGCCAGTGGGCACCTCGGCCATTTCGAGCGCATGGGTGCTCGCATCGGACCCCGCAACCAAGTGAGGTGGAAGCGTGCTCGGTGCAGCGCTGGTGGTGTTATCAGACCGCTGCCCCAAGCACAGCTTCCAGGCGCGCAGCGCTGTCTCGTGGCAACCTATGCGCAGTGATGAAAAAAAGAATGCAGAATTAATTCGAATTCCAAGCTATCTGCAGTATGATTAGAACGGTCTTATCCTATGAAGGTAAATCTAGTGCGTGGTCTTACCAACGCAAGCGCACAAGAGGACTGTAGCTGCGACAACAACAATGCCAATCGGCAAGGCAGCCGAATAATCGTCATCGTTTAACATGAGTATCGGCTCAATTGACTAGCTTCCTTCTTAGAAGTAAAAGTAATTGATGTGTCCAACGAGAGCCATACTAAGTATTGGATGTATGATGTGTCGAGCTATCTCGGCAGCTTTGCCGGTTGAACGGGGAGAGAAGCCTGAAAAGAAGTCTCGTAATCGTTGGTTCAAGTAATGACGAAGGCTCGATGCTTCTTCAGAAAGCCCTGCAACACCAGTTAGAGCTATTAGAGCTAAGTTTGGTTCGGCTAGCTAGACTAGCCAGCTATACACATTCCGGTTCGAGCACGATGTTCTATTCTCTGCTCTCGGATATAGGGAGCTGGGGAGCGCGGCGGAGGGACGTTATTATTAGTTGTTCGAAAATTTTCTCTCCACTTCGCAAGTGTGCGAATTTCAGAACATGGAACACTGCACTCATCATCAGTGAATCAGGCTGGGTGATCACATTTTTATCAACAAGATGCGGCCCAGCGCGCTCGTCTCCGCGCTTCTTCTCGTGGTCGCAAGGGCACAGGATGAGTGCTCAGTGTGTGAATCCCAGGTTGCGGACCTTCAAAAGACATGGTCCGAGTGAAGAAAGCGTGGGCTTGTCATATTTGTGCTGCTTTGTCTTACTTCGCATTAGATTGGCAGTCAGCCAGCTAAGAAGATCAATTACATTGCTCCTCTACAACACCTAGGTCCAATGCATCGACTGTCGACGAACTCTTATCTTCATTAGAGACGGATTGCGTGGCAAAGTACCCTCGGCAACCGAGAAAAGTGTCTTTGTGCGACAAAGTAGCCGAAGTCTTCGTCCAGATTCCACCAGCCCTTTTTGACGGTCTCGAGTCACTGGCCTGGCCTATTCCTCTTGGCCTCTGCGCCACCATCGGTAAGAAATTTGCGTTTGCCTCTTCCTACATATGGATGTTTCCTCTCCTATCAAGTGTCTTTCTTCTAGTCTCTCTCGGCGTTTTCAGTCGAACACTTTAGACTTACGCACTGTCGTAAACTATCTACAGGCAAGTGCGTCGTGGAGTGCTGCGCAGCAGGCGCAGGGCCCGAGCAGATTCATCTCTCGCTAGCAGGCTTCGGCGACACGTCCCGCATGGCAGTTTCGTGGGTCGACCTTGACGGGCCTGGCTCCGTGGTTGAGTACCGTGCTTTAAACGGGTCAGGCACTCCTACTGGTGACACTCAAACCGTGGAAGGTACAGTTACAACCTCCACCTCAGCCAATCCGCTCAAACCCTGGGCTGCTGGTTGGGTTGGGGCTTTGCATGCTGGTGTCATGACTGGTCTTGCTGCTGATTCAGCTTACGAATACCGTGTCAGCGACGGTACTGACACTGCAGTGTGGAGCAACTGGTATCGCTTCAAGACCCTACCTCCAGCGAGTGCGTTTCAAGAAGAAGGCCGCCAACTTACCTTCGCGATCATTGCCGATATGGGCTACGGTGAGCCGTAGATGTTTCTTATGCTCGGTCTGCTTCTTTATGTTACATGCACGACTCAACGAGTTCGTATGCACGTGCTTACTAATCACTGTAGTTGAAGAAGATTTTGTTTCATGCGCGTAACATAACGGACATACACAATTTTCTCTTTATTCACACAGCGGAGAAAAGTGACGCAACGGTGGCGAACCTGATCTCCTTGGTACAAGCCGACAAGATTGACATTTTGGTGCATTCGGGGGACGAATCTTACGCAGATGGTTTCATGCCTCACTGGGATGTGTTCATGAACAAAGTTCAACCCATTGCGTCGAAAATCCCGTACATGGTCACTCCAGGAAACCACGAGTTTTGGTACAACTTCTCGCAGTACAAGCACCGCTTTACGATGCCCAACACAGCACCGAACAATGCAGCAGGCACGACCAAGGGAAGCGGCGACAACTGTAAGTGACTCTGCCTTTTCAAATTCTTTATGATGTCTTGTCGAACTTACGTTTTTTTCGAGATGTCTGCAAGAACAGTACTTTTGTGTCGTCTTGACGAGCCTATATATATTCTCACTGTACATATTTTGTGACGTGTTTGCATGCATTGTTCTCCTTGAAGTGTATTACGAGTGGGGCGTTGAAGGGCTAGCACATTTCGTTGCGGCTGACAGCGAAACAGCCATTGATACGGCCAACTTCGGTGCTGACCAAGTAACCTGGATGGACAATCTCTTGGAAGAAGCAGACAATAACCGCGCCACTACCCCATGGTCTCTTGTGCATTTCCACCGCCCTATGTACTGTTCCAACGACGGCGAATGCAACTCTCCGAGTGGAATGGACCAAATTCTCCGAAGCCAAGCAGAGTCAACCCTCAACCAACACCACGTGGACTTGGTGTTTGGGGGGCACGTTCACAGCTACGAGCGCACTTTCCCGATGGAAAACTGGAATGCCACTCAGTTCGACTACAACGCTCCTGCCTCGCCAGTTTACGTGGTGCAGGGATCTTCGGGGAACCGCGAAGGCAACCATGATTTTTCAAACGATCTCCCGTCGTGGTCGGGTGCTCATTCCTCCAACATTGGCTTTGGGATCTTGGCAGCCAGCGTTTCAAGCCTTCACTTTCAATTCTTTACTTCGAATGCGACCACTGGCCCACAACTCACAGATGAGTTTACCCTAACAAAGTAGGAGCGTACATCCTTGAAGGTAAGGAACTAGAATCCCATTTGTAAGTGATAGAAGCGCGTTCTCCGCCAACCGCAGAGGCCATAAACCAGGTGAGAATGGATTGTTAGTTGATGGCATAGCACAAAGTTGGGCCTTAATTGAAGCTACTCCAACTCCAACCCACGGTCCTTAGGCAGCAATAGACGACTGGAGTGCGAAAGTAATACAGGAGCTCAGCAAACCCAACAAGACGCTCAGCAGAAGCAAGGGCAATCACTTCAAATAGCAATTGTCACTCCCTCGACATGCCATTCGTTAATGGCCCTTATTGACTTCTGGTACTTCTATCTTATATACTTGCGACAGCCGTTACTAATATCTAGTTGCTACTAACTACCTATTTTCGGGCCCATAGAGCTGCCAGCTGCCCAATATGCAGCACTAACTTTGCCAATTACTTGGTTCGGTTTCCCGCGGGAAAGGGAATTTTTTTACCAATCAGACGTGATTTCCGCGACGGAGATTTAGATTTAGCAGTGCCTTTATGACTACCGCACGGAAATCCCGCGGAAATCCCACGGGATTCCGGCGGAAGTTCCACGTGAAGTGAAATTTTTAGCCATCGCACGGGAATTCCGCGGAAACGGGAATCTCAACCCTGCGTGCCAATGAGCACACCGCAGCACCTCGCAATTGGATGCGGGTGTGGTATGCGGGCTAGTGGAGCTAGAACTAGAAGCAGTATCGGGTATCGGGATAATTGATTAGAGTCCTGCTACTTGGATTGAAACTTAGAATGGATTTGGACATGTAAGATGTGTTCTCCTTTTAATATTCCCTTCACTTTTACGAGGAGACAAGCAGTTCTCTTTGGGCGCATATACCTCTTCGTGACTACGAGACGCAGCTTAGACCTTAAACATGTAGACTACAGATGGGGACCTCGCACGTCGCTCAGTATTGCGCGATGAGTGCCTTGAGTTTTTCGATTTCGTCTTGTTGCTTTGCCGCTACACTTTCAAGAGAATCCAAGTGTTCTTTCACGGCCGTTGGCTCGAGCCACGCCACTGAACCGCTCAAGCTTGCCTCGTGCGCCACCACCTCATCGTAGGTGCCTCGGAACCCGTCTTCGGCTTCGTACACTCGGAACAGCACACGATGGTGGTGCGCTTCAAGACTTGGTTCAGGAGCCGCCGTTGGTTTGGCCTTAGGAGCTGCCTCTGAAGGACTCGAAGGGCTCTCCGAAGAAGGGAGGCCCCTGTAGCCCGGCTCATTTTCATGGGCGACGCATTCTTCGTAGGTTCCGCGGAAGCCGTCGTCGCAGCGGTAAATTGAAAAGATGCGCGGGTTCGAGATGGGGTCCTCAAGTTCTTCGGACTTGAAATTGCGCGTCTCTTCGTAAGCCTTGACTTCGTCATAAGTGCCCATGAATCCATCTGGCGCCTTGTAAATGCGAAACAAGACAGTTTCGCTCTCGACTTCATGCTCGCTCCCTTTTGCAAACCCCAACTTGTTCTCGTGTTCCAACACTTCATCGTAGGTGCCGCGGAACCCGTCTTCGGCTTCGTAAATGCGCATGAGCACTTGTTCGCGCTGCTCGACATTTTCCATGACCACTTCGTGCTCGTTGCACTGTTCAAGGCCTAACTTCTCTTCATGGGCCACTACTTCATCGTAAGTGCCTCGGAACCCATCCTCCGCTTCGTAAATGCGCATGAGTACGAGGTCATGATGAGCTTCAACGGCTGGTGGAGGTGTTACGATCTTAGCAGAGGAAACCTCAGAAGCCATCTCTGCATTAGCACCAGCACCAGCAGCTTCCATCCTCCCCTCGGCCAACTCTGCAAGTTTGAGTTCATGCACTTTCACGTCACTTTCCGTGCCCTTGAATCCGTCCTGAGCAGTGGCAGGCAAAGACGCTGTATTGTCAACCACGACTTCACGGAACTTGGCCAGTTGCTCCAGTGAGGTGAGGCCTACTTTTTCTGCGAGCCAGGTGTCCGTGCAGCCAGAGAGCTCCGTAGCAAAGTTCACGCCGTTTTGGTGGAATGGCTCCACGTATTCTCCAAGCCCAACGCCCTCGGCATTGAGTACAGATTCCACGGATACCACGTCGTCGCTGTGCGGTTTTACGGTGCCCGTTTCTTCGCAATACTTGAAGCCCAGCTTCTCTTCGTGCGCCACGACTTCATCGTAAGTGCCTCGGAACCCGTCAGGGGCTTGGTAAAGGTCTTGAATGTCTTCTTCGTGGCCGGTTTCGATTCCAAGCGTCTTTTCGTGGGCAACCACTTGCTCATAAGTTCCCCGGAAGCCATCCGGCGCCTGAGCAGAAAATAATACACAAGTTTCTAAGAGTGGCGTGATTTCAATCAATAACACCAGGCATTTTTCCTCCGCGAAACGTGGCATGGTAACGAGTGATAAAGATTAAGGGTGAAGTCGATATCAAGCATCAGTACATACCTCGTAGAGATGAAAATGAGTTTCGGCGCTTTTGCCTGCTCCCTCAAGGCTCAACTTCTCTTCATGGGCCAACACCTCATCGTACGTGCCTCGGAACCCATCTTCGGCCTCGTAAATGCGCACCAGGACATGATCGAGGGCAGGGTTTACGGGAGCAAACGCTGCAGCGCTTGACGCAGACAGCGCGCATCTCGACACCAAGGCAAATTGCTCTTCGCCACGCGTAATCACCGCGTGGGCCCCATTGGCGCCATGGAAGAGCACATCGACGTCACCGTCTCCATGAACGGCGAGCACCAGGCCCAGGGTACCAGCTTGCAAAGTGGGCATGCTCATGGCAGAGGACTCTTTAAACTTCACCGTGTCCCCGACCGCGAACACAGCGGCCACCTCGAGGCCCTCTTTCACGCCTAAAGCACGCGGCGAGAGGGCGCCGTTCCTTGAGACCACAGCGCCTTGGCCCAGACCCTTGATCTTGCCCGCTTCCACGAGGTTCATGATGATCACGAACTCGTCTTCGTTCACGTAGCCTGATCGATCCACATCGGCCACTTCAAAACATGCCTCTAGGTCTTTCAAAGTAGCAGGCGGTTTGCCTTTTGCGCGAGCCAGCGGCAACAAGAGCTTATGCACAAGTGCCACAAAGTCTCCTTTTTCAAGGCCAGGCTTGACAGCCTCGTCATCCTTGTTTTCCGCGATGCCTTCTATGAGAGCTGCTTGGTAATGGGCGCGCAGAGCCGCGTCACCCTCCAAACCAGCCTGGAAAGCTTCTGCTTTGGACGGTCGAACACTGACGAGACTGCCGTTGCTCTTACGGCGAAACAAGGACTTCGTGCTTAAACCTTTTACTCGACCCTGCTGCACCAGCGCCCACACTCGAAAGAACTCGACGACGCCAACGTTGCCCGATTGATTCAAGTCTGCCAGGTAGAATGCAGCCTCGAGGTCGCGCATCGAAGGTTTGATCCTTGCATCGGCCTTCTTGCTGCTGGTGCATTGCTCCAACAAAGAGTTGAGGAGTAGAGCAAACTCAGCAGGGTCTAAGCTTGCGGCCTTCTCAGAATTCTTGGATTTCGAGCCCGAAGCTGTGGCATTTTTGTCTTGTGTAGCCGCCTCAGCCGCCGCTGCAAATTGAGCATAAATTTGAGCAGATCCCAGGACGATCTGGTCCGCTAACGGTTTCACGGGCACCTTGGCCTTGGGTGGCAGCGGCTTGCTCAGACCTTTGGCTTTGCCTTGCCTCACGAAGCGCGCAATCTTCACGAACTGTTGTTGTTTTTAAGTGCGAGAAAATAAAAAAAAAGGGGGGGGGGCACGAATGAGAAAATGAAAAGAAAACGATTAGAAAAATGATGGGTACCAATTGATAGACTTATTCAGACATGAAGAATTATAATATTAATCGCGCTCATCAGACTTACCTCTTCCACGTTGATGTCGCCTGAATGATCGTCGTCAGCCAATTCAAAGCAGGCCTCGAGATCTGCGTCCGAAGGCTTGTTGTAACGTGCGCTCGAGGAAGTGTCCACCGTGTTGAGGTACTTGAGGTACGACACGAACGCCTTTTTGCCCAGAGTCTCCCCTGTAGTTTCGCCGAATTCGGCGGCGTCCCGGCGGGCCCGCACGAAGAAGTTCTCCCGCAGCAGGGTAGCGGCGGACTTTTCCGGCGCTTTCCAACGCTGGTTTTCCGCACTGCCCACGCCATCGGCGGCTGATGTAGGGCTCCGGTCCCTCGTTTCTTCTTCAACGGTGTCTTCTTCTTCGCCCTTGCGCGAGGCCCGCAAGTGGGGGTTCTTGAGCTTGATCAACAGGTCCTCGTGGGCGAGGCATTCGTCTAAGCTGCCCCGGAACCCGTCTTCTTCCACTTCGTATACAGCGAAATCTTGCCGTTGGTTTGGGGGCAGCTCTCCCAAGCCTGCGCCGTCTTCCCCGTCACCAGCCAGGCTCGACTGCGATCGCAGCAATGCTTTTTCTTCTTCCTCTTGTTTGGTTTTCAACCGCACCAGTTTCGCTTCGTGCACCATCACTTCCCTGTAAGTGCCGCGGAACCCGTCTTCAGCTTCGAACACGCTCAGCGCTTCACCAGTCGTGGGGTCTACCCAGGAGCCTTCGGCCTTGGCGTCCCGCAGGGCGCGCCGGAACTTGAGCAAGTGGGCTTTCTTCATGTTGAGGTTGGTCATGAGCCAACGGTCGGTGCAACCCTACGAATGCACCAAAACAAGAATTCAAAAAAAAAGTTCGGATGGAAGAGTATGATGCCAATTTTGCATTCTGGCTACAAAAGTACTCACGGCTAAATTTTCTATCAGAAAGCTGTCTCCTCACTTCCTTTTACATTCACCAACGACACTAACTCATTACCTTAAGCTCATCGAAGGTGTCAACGCCATGCTCGTGCAGCTTGAGGGTAAACTGGCCAATGCCGTTTTCCACCATCATGTCGCTGACCGAGTCGTAGCCGTGCTTCAGTCGCAGTTCGGTAGGGCTCAAGGTCGGAGCATACGCAGACAACTTGGCCGCTTCCGCCGCTTCGGCACGCTGCCTTTCTTCGGGCGCCAGGTCAGAATTGTCCCCACTGCCCTTGTTCCGCTCGCCATCCATGATGCCGCTGCCTGAAACACCGCTGCCACTAGTGTCTCCGTTCAAATAAGCAGCTTTCGCAGCAGCCTTGGCCGCGTCCTTTTCCGCTGCTTTGGTTCGTTGTGCCGCGTCCTTCGCACTGAGTGCCAGCGCCATGGCCTCGGCTTCCGCCTTAGCGACTTCATCCCCTGCTGCTGCTTTCTCGAAGGCCTCCTTCATGTCCTTGGCTTTCTTCTTGGCGCCTGCCTCGTCCGCCTTCTTCAGCGCGGCTTTGAATTTGGCCGCTTTGTCGTTGGAGGCGAAAAACAACATGCCGCTGTTGCTTAAACCTTCCGCGCCTCCAGCTTTGATCACTTTCATCATGTTAACGAATTCTTCTTCGTCGACACCGCCCGACTTGTCTTCGTCAGCCACCTCAAAGGCTGCGTCCAAATCCTTGGCTTCTGGCACCGAGCCGCCAGATTTCGTGGTCATCATCATGCGCACTATCAACTTGCGCACCACCAGCACAAACTGCGCTTTGTCTAGGTTTTTCTTCGCACCCGCCTCCTTAGTGAATAGCGCGCGCCATTCCAGTTCGTCGGATTCGCCTTGTGACTTCGCTGGTGGTGCCCCTGCTTTGGCCTTCGCTTCTGCGAGCTTCGCTGCTGCTTTCTTCGACTTCTCTGCAAGCTCAGCCGCTGTCTTGGCCTCTGCTGCAGCTGTTTCTTTAGCGTCCGAGGCAGCTACTGTGGCTAGCTCACCTTTGAATTTATTCTCTACGGAGCCTCGCTGGAAAAATCCCGGCTTGCCGAGGCCTGTCACCTTGCCTCCTTTCACAAGCCTCATCAACTGCACAAACTCCGACTGATCCACCTTGCCCGATTTGTCCTCGTCTGCTAGAGTAAAAGCCGCATCGAGGTCTTCTAGCGAAGGCTTCTCCTGAGCACCAGGGCCCGTGCCAGCGTCTTCGAATACCTTGTATATTTTAGCAGCCAGGATGTGTCAAAACGGTTAAGGAGGGCGTGGGAAGGTTGTGGAAGGTTATGTGGAAGGCACTACTCTGTACATCATTTGGCTGCATAACCCGAGAGAAGCAAATCGAATGGCGGCCAAAAAGAAGATCGAAAAGCAATTGCCTTGGTTTAAAAAAAATATAGACTACCTTCAGGACGAGTGCTACGAAATCGGGCTTGTCGAGCGCGCCTTTCTCACGCTCGGGATTAGAGTTGGCGAAACTTGCTTTCCATGTGGCAACATCCTTGTCGGTTACGGCACTGCTATCAAAAGATGCTTTCGACGTTGGTGAAGGAGCTTCCTCCTTGATCTCCGGTTCTTTCGTCTCGTCCATCAAGTATTGCTAAGCCGGAGCTCACGAAGGATATTCGCCCAAAGTTCCCACGCCGAGTTCCAGCAGCACAACGTGGACACTAAAATTCGAAGCCGCTCTTCCCGACCGACAAGAATACAAGAATGGACCAACCACCAAAACAAACCTGGAAAAACTGAAGCCGGAAGTACGGAAAATTTAAATTGTTTCACCAACCAGGGCAACCAGTGGACCCCATTCAATCCAAACATCCAACCACTACAGAACGTGAACGTACTTATTCACGTAGCTTGGAGACAATAATTTTAAAAAGTAACCTCTACTAAAGCCACATGAGAATGGCGGGAACCTGGGGAAGGCATTCGCGAGTTCGATACCACGAGGTTTTACGAATCGCCTCTTGTCTCACAAGATAACCCGGGCACCAAGGCACCAAGCGCCCAGCACTTTCGACGAAAAGCAAAGAAACCTCAAATAAGGCCGAGAAGTTTCAGGGGCGCACTTAAAACCCTTGCCAATAGAACGATCTAACTGAGCAGCGAACTACTTTATAGGACTTATCTTTTACCAATTCAACGATTTCTTTAATATCATTAAAATTTCTTGAAATATGAGTTTGTAAATGTGTCCCACTAATATATTTGTCTTGTGTTTCAAATGGTTTCAATAAGGTCTTACCATAGGAGGCATTCATCAATAGTTTATAAACGCTTTCGATAGGTTTTTTTTCATTTTTCATTTTTTTGCGTGTTTCAAATAAATGAGTAATCACTTCGGTGATTTTTGGATTTCTTCCTTCGTCATAATAATACCCTTTAATAATCTCAAATTCTATATTTTGGAATTCAATCAAATCTTCTAATGTAATTTTATCCACATAAATGATTACTTGTTCCATCTCATTATTGAATTCTCTAACACCATTATCTCATTTCAATAATGCTCAAGTTGGTGTTGAAATATTATCTATGAGCAAACGAATTATGAATGAAGTGATGTGTTTAGGTGAAGATGAAAAATGTAATATGTATTATCAAGACACAGATTCCATTCATATTCGATTAGAAGATGTGATCAAATTAGAAAAAGCATATATGGATAAATATAAAAGAGTTCTAAATGGTAAAGATATGGGACAATTTCATATTGACTTTTCAAGCGATAAATGTAAAGGAGAATTAAAAGCAGTTGAATCTGTCTTTCTTGGGAAGAAATGCTATATTGATAAAATTGTAGGTGATGATACTGACGTATTTGATTATCATATTCGTATGAAAGGAGTGTCCAATAAATCAAGAATTAAAGAAAAGAAGATTATTTAGTGGGGTTACGTCCCCACGCGACATAGGGTTTTAAAGGGAGTTTCCCTTTAGTAGGGTTTTAAAGGGAGTTTCCTTTTAGCAGGGTATAGTAAATCATTATTGTCAGTATATTTAACCAAACATCTATGTATTTTTCATCTATTTCTTGCGAAGAATAAAACATATTAACCAATACTACATAAAAATCGTAATCGTCCATTTATAAAAAATCTACATTTATTACATAGTAATCGTTCGCTAATGCTCATTACATGATGCGTTCTCCGTTTCCACCATTTTGAAAACTACTTTCAGGAACAAAGGGGTGATTTTGTGCTGAATACAAAGTAGCGTATGGACTAAAGGTAGGCATATCACTGGCGGGTCTTACCATCATTTTTTTACGACCTTTACCTCCTTTCATACCATACCCTCGTTTGTTAATATCGTCTGCTAATGCCTTACCTCCAGCACCTCCAAGAGTTGAACCCATCGCACCACCAAAAGCAC
>Ga0307930_1001244_pt1 | contig 20348 bp, 19 predicted proteins | sample OrgLakmetageno46_FD_203161 | JGI IMG/M metagenome (GOLD analysis project Ga0307930, IMG submission 203161) | Saline water microbial communities from Organic Lake, Antarctica - #46 | ecosystem: Environmental > Aquatic > Non-marine Saline and Alkaline > Saline | place: Antarctica: Organic Lake...
TTTTCCTTTGATCGAGGCTAGTTTTTAACATAAGCCCCTTAGGATCACCTACTTCGAGGGGCGAATTTGAAACGAAACCCGGGAGAAACCTGGAAAATCAAGGTGCTTCGTTTCCGCTTGGGAAACATAAACAATCATTCAGCCATCCAGGCCCGTTTCATGAGAAACGAAACAATAATGTCGTGTTTTTTCCCCGGTTTCTCGTCCACTTCGGTGCACCCGGGAAACAATTCCTGAAAAGTCCATGTTTCGTTTCTTCCTATTTTCCGTGTTTCAACTTCTTCCCTATCTATCTGTAGCTTCGTAGCCCTCCCACCCTCCTTCCCTCGGCCCTCAGGCCATCATATTATTACCTTTTCTTTTGTTATAGACTTATAAGACGCAAAAGCTATGCAGCAAGTTCGTACGTAAGATACCTAAAAGTGCTAGTTATTTTTACGCCCTAACATCCGCTTGCTTCTTTCATAAGGATGCCACTGAAAGGTGACGATAACCTGCCTCCAGTGCCTGAGCCTTCCCCGGTTCACAACATCCAATTAGAATGTGATAATACGACTGCATCACTTGAGCAGCTTAAAGTAATTGCAAAGGACGATGATCCGGCTGTCCTAGGAGAATTGGTTAGCTCACGAGCCGGTAGCAACCTAGGTGACGCGCGTGTCTGCGTAGACCTAGGCTATGCTTGGCCGTCAGAAGCACGCCCTGCGAGGGAGCGGCAAGGTGCTGTGGCTACTCAATTAGCTAATTTTGCTGACGTAGTCAAAAAGCACGCTGCAGAATGCAGCAGTGACTTCAGAGTGCAGGTGTGTGGGCCAGGGACAACCGCCATAGCGGGCAAGCTACGCGTGCTAGCTCCTGTAATAGAAGTCGAATCTCAGGATCTATTCGATTCGAGCTTACAGGGCAGTGATGAAAATGTAGACTACTTGTACCTGTCGCCAGACGCAGAAGAGTTCCTGGACACGTCTCATGGATGGCCTCGTAGTGACCTTAGTGGGCGGCGGGTAGTGCTCGTGGTTGGAGGCATCGTAGACCGCAAAGTCAAACGCGGGCGCTCCGCCAAGCGCGCAGCAGAGGTGCAACAGCTTTCATCGGCAGATAGCAAAGCGTCAGAGTTCGACTCTGCAGCGTCAGCAGCAGAAGCAAAAGCACCCTCAGCGGCGCCAAGTGTCAGTGCTAGCAGCACCGTGCGCGCAGTTCAACTGCCACTAACCGCTGACGACCTCGGTGCTCCTTTAAACATCGACACGGTCCTTACCATGCTCTTTTACTGGAAAATCTTTGACGATCGTGCAAGAGCAGATGATACAAACGGGAGCAGCAGCAGTGGTAGTGCCAACAGTAGTAGCAGCAGTGCCAGCGGTAGCAGCAGCGGAAGTAGTGGCGAACCTTCGCCAGCTGGAGGCAAGAAAGAAACTGCAACATCAGAGTTGCCACCAATACTAGCAGTGGGCAAGTCTTTTGAAGCGGCGCGGCACTGTGCGATGTTTGAGCACCGGCAACGGCACCCACAGCAAGGAAAGCACGTATTATAGGACTTCCATCAAAAGGTACTTCTCCTGTGCAGCAACCCAAAATAAAAACCGAAGACCGAAGTATCTGCCGTCAACACCGATGATCACTTATGCGCTAATGGTTTATTGTGCTGCCAATCTTCGCATGCGCATGCGCCATTCCATTGCAAATAATCAATTCAGAACCATATGGCAAAAACACTGCGCGCACTTCATGTTTAGAATATAGAACTCCATGTTGCTTAGAAACAAATAACCGAAAGGCCGGAATTAAGTCTTATACTAGAAGCTAGAAGGGGAACTATTTTTTTGTAATTGTTTTATTGCTAATTGATAATTCTCCTACATCTATCGTTATCGCAGAATTCCAGTAGGTGGTAGATGGCTGAACGCTCTCTTATACCTCAAATCATAATAGCGAGAACAATACGCCGCATTTGCCAATGAAAGGTTTCCTTATAGGCCGCTGTGCCTTCAGTAGGGAAATCGTTAGGTAGCAAATTCAACCAGAACCAATTCTGTTGTTATGACTCCGACCCACCGCATTTTAGCAGTAGAGCTCGCCAGTTTTCTCGTCCTGCAATGGAGGTATCCCCCAAATGAACTCTCCGGCTCTTGCATCGCACATCATAGCGTGGAAGTGTTTGAAATCAGCGGACGCATTGATTACAGCAACGAGGGTGTTTCCTGCGACCCCCCCCAAAAAACACAAGGAAACAGCGAAAGTACTTAACAATGCATGCTGTACTTGACTGTGAAGAAGTATTGAACTATCACGAGAGCTAGAGTAGATATGGGATATTAGTTATCGTCGCAGCAGTAGCTTACCTGAATAAAAGTCAGTCGACTCATCTTGCTGTATGGCACTGAACAGCTCTTCTGACGACGCACTGAGTTTGGCTAAGTAACTATTGTACATATGCATCACAAGAGAAGAGCATGAGATCGAGCAAGGTTTCAACACATGTTTGCAATCGAAACAACCATCATAGTCTCCCTTACCGCTCAAGGCGGCCTTCAAATAAGTCCTTGAATTCATCAAAGAGCGCACTTTGCGCGAGGCTGTATTCGGTGTCAAGCGGCGAAAAAAGCTCACTGCGGTCTCGCTGGCAGGCCCATGCCTCTAACTCCTGTTTCGTTTGCACAATCAATTTGTTCCTTGATGCATATTCACATCAACACTAACTCAGATAAAAAACTATGAAGCAAGTGGAAACGACTTGGCACCTCTTGGAAGTCTTCGTCATCGAAATAGTACGCGCAAACTGCTTGAATGAGGGGCCGGCCCCTGAGTTTAGCTTCGGCGCTAGGGGAAGAGTCGCCTCTAGATGAAGGACTTGTTGCTTTGGTACCGTCTTTGGCATCATCGCAATCCTCCTTTGCAGCGCTCTTCTCTTCAGCATTTTTTGCTTCCCTGTCATGATTCATGCATGTTTGCTTGTGAGGTGTGCCCGGAAACTCATTTTCAACAATTGACATTTTACAGACGCTCAGAACCAGAACTAGTCGAAGAACTCAGGTTTTCATTCAGATTTAATTGTGAATTGAAAGCATACATGCGGGGTGTATCTGTATGGCGTAGTAACGGCTGCGTCGAAATGGGTTTGGAGCTAACTTATCATAAACTTCAGCTTTTAAAGAAAGAAGACACGATGCGACTGCTAACCTCTTTGCCCTAAGTATGAGATAATTAGGAGCTAGTCTCGAAGCACTAACTTTTCTTTTAAACAATTCTTGCGAACTCGAGCTATCTGTTGCTTATCGAGCCTATGCGCCCGTCAAAAGACTAGCTAGCTACTACTTATTACTTCGTAGCTCGTATCTAGCGTATTCACTGAAACGGAAATGATAACAAACGAGAACAAAGCCAGCAGCCTTTCCAACAAAGTAGACGAACAACGACACGACAGCCAAACGACGAACACGCACACACTATTGAAAGACTTTTTGAGCTCTACGCTTATGTAGTAGCTAGCTAGCCAGAGTCTAGTTATTGAGTTGAGACTCAAGACTCAAGACCCCCGAGAGCTACGCTTTTGGCTTTCCATAGAGGACTAAATTCACCTGGAAATTTACCGTCTGCTTGCATTATCAAGGGCTACTTTCATTACTGTCCCTGAATCGTCTGATGTCCAAAGACTTCCTATCTGGTCTTGCTGATGAGTCGGCAGGACAAGTCGTGAAGTTTATTCGATTCTTCAACTCCAAACGCGAGGTGAGCAACATCTCCGATAGTTCAGAAGTGGAAAAGTTCTCTCATGGTTTAGTGCGTGTTCGCACCGCTGATGTCCAGCCAGCATTCTTCCATGCACTTGACTCAATGTGCTTCCTTTGCTGCCTCTATTTTGATAAAAATTAATTGACCTCGCTATCAAGAATTTACTCTCAGCGGTGGGCGCTGAGTTTGAGGAATCGTCAGAACTGCTGCACGATGATGAGTACTCCAAGAGCGAAGTGCAGCGCCACATTCTGGCACCTCTCGCCACCTCGACTAAGCATTTAGTTCGCGATGAGCACACCAATGTAGTGAACATGGTCGTGCTGCTCCTCAAACAGGTAGGTGCGAATGTTTGGTAAATGATTTTTCTTTGGCTTTGCCGAGACCTAGGCTCGGGTAGTGCACCATAAGCACGCATGCGTCTATTTTTCAATTGTTATGGATGTGGTGGTGTATTTTTTTAAATAACGCCTCCTAGTCGGGCTTATGACACTAAGGTACAGACTTTGAGTATAACCTTGGTGCGCCCTTCTTTCATTTCTTTTAGCTCATCGCGCTGCCTAGAAGTTTGATTATTTTCCTCGTGCACCAGTAGACACATATCCCGCCATGTTCCTGCCACTCTTTGGCCCTTTGGCCTCTAGGTCTTCGAATCAGCCGAAGCACAGGGCTGCGAACTCGATTTAGACATGAGCGCGGTCGAAGACGCAGCGTTGCTCGAGGAAGTTGCTCAAATTCGAGTGGAAATGCGAGCCAATGAGGCAGCAGCGGCGGAGAATGGCGAAGCCAAGCAAGGCTTTGACGCAACACCAGCCAAACTGAGCAAACTGAAGGTGTGTGCGCGCACTCTACTACTAATTACAGATAGCCAGACTCGCATGTTTCGGAAAAAGGAGTGTAATCATATATATTTCGATTTTTTCCTGTACGATTACTCTCTGACCAGAATCAATTCCTTTCCTCTCATTCCTTGCTATCACAGCAACAACACTAGGCAATTTTAAGCCCACATACCACTCCTTAATAATGTTCAACCCCCCACGATTCTTTGCTCACGTGTAGGACGACCACGCAGCCCTGGTGCGGAACTCCTCGCGCCTGCGGGAAGGGGCGGCCGCGCGCGAATTAGAAGCGCGGCGCGCGCAGGAGCAACTGCGGGAGGCCACCGCGCAACTGAGCCTAGCGCAGCAAGAGAATGCACGGTTGGCAGACGAAGTGCAGACGCTTCGCGCGCGCAGTCGGCCGCAACAAGGAGGAAGAGGAGGAGGTTCAAGTGCTCGCATGGGAACCAATTCACACGCCCAATCGAAAGACGACGACGATGACGACGATGAAATCGACCGAGGAAGAGGCGAAAACGGCAGCAGTGAAGGCAGGAGAACCGAGGGCGAATTGTTAGCCAGTTTAGCAGCGGAGCGCTTGGCATTGGCGGAGGCCAAGGGAGGCTTAGACGCACATGCAGAAGCACACGCGAAATCGGTGCGTTGGTAGCAATCATATCTTTTTCTGCTTCTTCGTTTCTTTTTCGTCTCTCTTCCTCTCACCCCCCCCCCCTCTTTTTTCCCCTGGCCTTGCGCGTTAATACCCGTGCTCACTGATTGGCAATTTTGCCACGGCATGCATGTAAAGCTTGCTTTGGTCTGTGCACACACACAGGAGCATGAAGCGTCACGCCTGCGCGAAGATTTGCGCCGAGCAGAAGGCGAGGCCAATGCGCGTCTGTCGAGCTCTTCCCAGGTGGCTCAGTTGCGGCGGCTGTTGAAGCAGAAAAATGACATGGTCGCAACCTTACGGCAACGCCTGAATCGGTAAATTCATGCTTGCGCGCAATCATGCGTACGCCCTTTACCACTGCATTGGAAGAGAAAGAGAGCAAGAAACACTCACGAATTCAACAGGGGCAGACACAAACGTCAACACATACACAGAAAGAGAGAAAACCAAGACAAAATGATTTGGGTGCTGCACTCCTAAGTAAAGTTACATTGACCAATATTTGGGCCCGGACATTGTAACTTCACTACACGATGCCCTAGCAATCGCTTCAGGAGCAAAAAATGGTTATCTTGATGCGCCTGTATACTTGTAGGTATGAACCCGAAGACAGTGGACCCGATGCCAACGACGAGTAGGCAGCGTGGCGGGTTTAGTTTTCATTGATTGATGCAGCTTTCGTCCGTAGAGTTCTTTGTGCGTGTCTTATGAACTGCGCTTCTTATGGTCGTAAATTTCACCGAGCACCCAACTACCTAGCCGGTCGAGCCCCATGTCGAGTGCCCAGTTTGAATGCCATCTGGGTATACCCACATCCAGCGCAAATTTGAATTGGTTTATTTCTGAGCAAAAAACAGATACATATGGATAACAGAGTGGCCGGATAACTAATAACTTATTCATCTCTAATACGCATTATGTATGATTCATATGGGCATCAAACTCTTTATGGGCCATTTGCTTCCTTTAAATGGGCGAATGCCGGGAGGTGTTGGGCAGTGAACCAACACCGCCTTCGAAGCCACTTGTGCTTCGTGTGCATTCGAGATCCCAAACTCAGTGTGTTAAGGTGTTTTAAGTATCGCCGGTCGAGGCGCCAACTTTACTTTTACGGCATTCCTTTCCGCTAACACGTCTAAGTTTACTTCGTGCATGAGTCTTTGTCTGTGAGTGGTTGTTCAGGGCAATCGGGTTCCAAATTTATTTCGTAAACGGGTTACACTTTAGATGGGAGGTCCACATCTTCGTGCCCTCCTCACATATCATAATTACCATTTCGACTTGCACGCAACCCACGCGCGTACACTTCTGCCCGCAGCAATGGTTTCTGTCTCACTTGGGTGTGCATTACTTCGAGTTCGGGTGATTTCGAGGAGAGCGTGGACTGTAATCTCAGACGGAACTCTGACACCGGAACTCATGGCTATGAATCCAGAATCGTTCTGTAGGACCACAGAAATGGCGTTGACATCCCGCGGTCCGTCTATGAGACAAAGCCATGCACGGAGGGCATCGGGGAGGAATAGGGTTCCTAGGGAATTCGGGCCACCGGACCACCGACAAGTGATAGTCCCTTCCGTGCAGGGTTTCGATTCCCGTTTCCGCAGAATTCCCGCGAAATGGCTAAAAAAAATCACTTCGCGTGGCATTTCCGCGGGTTTTCCGTGCCATGGTCATAAAAGGTACTTCTAAATTTTCCCTTTCCGGGAGAATTCCCGCGGGAATCCAAACCTTGCTTCGGTGATGAATTTGCGAACTCGAACTCGAACTAATAACACAAAACACAAACCCAAATGACACTGAAGCCAATGCTTCGGGAAGAAGTGTACCCACGTGCATTGCTAGTCTAGTCCAGTCAGTACTCGCTATATACCAAGAAACACCACAGTGGCATGTAGCAACAGAAAAATGTAACCTTCAGAACAAGTCTGACTGGGCTGATTGTCCTTTTTGCGTAATGCAGTTCTAATCATTTACTCTCGAGGTGTCCTTCAGCCATCAGTCAGGCATCAGGAGCTTTGGGAATGGAGTGAGTCAGCTGTCTCCACTTCGACCTGACCTTGGAAACAATGACGATCCACTCATCGAGTTTCTTCGAATTGCCCTTACTTTTGAGCGCGTTCTCCGATGTCCTGCCCCAAGTCATCTGTGGAAAACCAATCGGTCGAGAATGCGATATCTAACCAGACAGATACAGCCGTGGCGCCTGGCTCATGGGCATACGTGCAACGTGGTCAGCCCAACGAAGAACCTGATTATGAAAGTAACTGCCGATGTCAAGAATGCCCAAACGACGGAAGAGACTCGCGGAAGTGATATGGTGGCGGAAGGTATGATGTAGGTTCTCACGGCACATGCTACGAGCACACCTGTTATGGAAACTTCAAAGGTGCATTGCGCGCAAGTCAAAATCGTAAGGAGGATAGCGTGCAAAGAGCAGGAAGAATAATGCTAATGCTTCCAGCCCCCTCTTATGTGGAAACAGTTCATGAAATAATTTTGAAACCAGAATGAAGTTGTTTCTGCGTTCTGCGTCTGTTTCTGCGCTGAATAGAGCACGCCATTGTTTAGTCTCTTGGGCACGCCCCGCTCGGTACTTGAATTATCTTTGAGGCCCTCGTTTGATCAAAAGTATGGGACCTGCCTCGAGTAGGCTCTATGACCAGGGAGGGACCGCAAGGCCACAAGCGGTCCGCTTGCATGTTGCTGTTAGTATTTTTGAGGGGGGGGGAGGAGGAGGGGCTTTTCTATCCGCTTCCATTCTGCGGACGAGGAAAGAATTCCTGTCCTGTCAAGGCCTCTTATGGCCCAGGGGCAGCAACATATTCGCCATAAGCGCTGAAAGGCGTACTGCGGCCTCTGCCAATGGAACGTTGTGTTCCGCAAGTCCGCATGTCACAAGCTTCTTAGCTTGCGCGCCTTCCTTTTTGTTCTTACGAATCACTCCGCACTTGCGTTGTTTTGCGCAGCGCACGCGCATTTCCGCTTCTGCCCGAAGCATTGGCTTCTGTCATTTGGGTTTGTATAAGTTCGGGTTCAAGTTCTGTTGCTGAGTGTGCCAAAGCGTACTATGTTAGCAAGCAGTAAGGTGCGGAACGACAACCTTGGCCGCGCAGCTGGAGTAGCGGCGTTGGCCGCGTGAGGCAGCTGGTGCGCTGGAAACCGCAGTTAGGCGCAGAGCCAAGACGAGCAGAGACGACGATGGCGAGAAACGAGAAGAACTGAGTTCCAATTTCCATTCCCCGCTGAGGAGGAAATATCCCGGAAGTGGGACCAGGAGACGAGAGATCGCCGGTAGGTTCACAGTCCAAACACCGAAACGAAACGGTAATCGAAACAAACTCTGCTTTTTTGCCGCCGGTTTCAGACCGGCGAAAAACACACTGAGCTATGCACGTGCGGTGTTTCGTGTTTCGTTGGTCGAAACAGAAGCACTAAGAGCTCGGTTTTGTTAAAGACTCTAGTAAATTCTGCGCCTTCGTTTCACCCATTACTTCCTGTGAGGGTATTATCGGTTCACCAACGACAAGCTGATTTTTTTTCAACTAGCACGCGCACTTGGTTTGGATTGATTTGAGACAGGCCCCGAAGGGCCGGAATTAGAAGACTAACAGATTGATTTGAAATTCGAGGGAAGGATATATATTAATTGGGCGCTTGCAAGTGGCCCTGATGCTTAAAATCCTTGCTATATGTAAACCTCAGCCACGACAGAGTGACACCAAATGCACGAAATTCGCGATAATTCGCCGTTTCGTTTCTTCAGGCGAACACGGAGAACGAGTGAAGACAAGCCCGGCAGGCGACCGCACCACAGGAGAGAATAGAGGCACGTGCATAAGCAGAGTGCTCCGCGCCCCTATATTGCGACTCCCGAAAGGGAGACCGGGGCCATAGTAACTGGTCTATATCGCAAGCGCAAAGCCGGAAGCGGTGCGAGAAAAGTTTGAAAAGAATAAGGCGCTTTTTTTTTCCTGAGCGGGTGGTAAATGTATTATCTTTGAGGTATATTTATCATGCTGCGGAGGTCATTCAGATCCGCGGCTGTAACAGTACATTGCAAAGAAGACGCATACCATGGGGTCGAGCCCAAATCTGGAGTGGAGGTCTTGGGGTAACCTAAAGCAAGGGGGGAGGGGGAGGACACGGCTGGCAAAGAAGACGAGGTGTGGTCAAGCGGGGCTTAGGACGGTGATAGGACTGTCGCGCCCCAATAGCGCGACTCCCGAGAGGGAGACCGGGGCAATAGCTGCGAGTTCACACGTGTTACCGCCAGATGCTCAGAGCCACTGGTCTACATTACCAGCACAAAGCCGGAAGTGGCACGAGAAAAGATTAAAAGGATTACGGCGATATTATTCCTGACCATCCCTTTCGCCCTGCACGAAAGAGAGTGACGGGGCGGAACAACAGAACAACCCACGGCTAGACTCCTTATGGTAGCCAATTCCGGCCCTTCGGGGCCTGTGCCAAACAGGTACATTGATACCCTGAGTTCTCCATTTCGTAGCTACAAACGAAAAACTTCAATTTTTGCGCTACCTCGGTTTGTTTCGAATCGAAACGAGGTGGAGGAACGAAGCCAAATTAATCAGGGTTTCGTTTCGACTCAGCATTTAGGTTTCGACTGTTTCCCTAATCGCCGAAGCCATCTTACCAAAATATAAATGGTGCTAGTAGCTGGCAACAAGAGTTCTGCTTCGGGTTTCTGCATTCCTCAGTCCTTCTCCCTGATTTTTTTTCCTTTTGTGCCCTTGGGGATAGGGGTGCGCGTGTTCGGCCTTGGGTCTCAAAGCGTGGAACGAGCTTCCAATATTTATACTTCACTTACCCCCCAAATGCCCATACCTTCCAGACGTAGTGTTTAATGGTACTTTATTCCAAGTACAGCACCGTCTCGACTACTTCATCTCCGCCACCATTTTTGTTCGACCTCGCTAAGTACTGCTTCTGGAGCGGAGAAGCTACTCCTGGTGTTCGTAGGCCTGTGTTTATTCGTGATCGCACAGCCTACAGCATTGCAGCCACGTGATCCATACTTCGTTAGCAAGAAAAAGGACAGGCGATGCTAAGATCGGCTGGCGCCCGACGCCTGAGAAAAACACTGAGACGATGCCCAAAGAATTGCCTTGTGGACCTGGGATGCGACACACGAACGAGCACTCAGTCCCGCCGACTTGTTCGGAGGAAAGGCGCCAGTTGGAGCCTTCATTGGCCTTCTGGAGCGAATTTGCTAGCGCATGTGCAGCTCAAGTGTATTCTGTATGTGCCTCTGTGACTGCTGTGTACTTGCCTTTCCTTGTTTTTGGGAGAGTATTAACTAGACTAGACTAGACTAGACTAGACCAACCGCCCTGCGCCCTATGCGAGAAGTCTGTAAAAGAAAGCGTGGCGCTGGAAGGGGCCATGGGAACAGGCAAAAACAGTCATGACACAGGCCCCGACGGGCCGGAATTAGAAGGCTATCTAGGTAGAGATTTTTCGAACAGAATGATAAGTCTACAGGCATTTGAGTATTTTCTGCTTGGATTTTTGCAGTTTAGGAGGGCGTTCATTGCGATCGTCTACGACGACGTAATTCGGAATGCACTTTTGGTCGAGGGAGCATCGAAGCACTATTTACTTATGCACGGTTTGCGAAGAAAATCCCCCCTGCGATTTTCCCTGCTTTGTAGCTTGCTTCCAAGTTCGTGATCTGCCCTGCAGGCCCACAGCTCTTCGTTGGGTTAAGCATCCCATCCGTCAGAGCTCAATTAGAGCGGGCAGATCGCGGACTTGGAGCGGAGAGGAAGTCGGTTCAGGATGTGCGTGAAACCCCCCCACCAAACTTGGATACATGTGAGTCCGAGCCTGAACACAATCGTGAAGTACTGATACACACGGCTTGAGAAACAATCGCTGGTGGTAGACGGCTCGTAACCGTACCATACGGCGACGTACGTGATCCATAATTGGCCTTGTACAACCAAGTAGTCGAGCCGGTGCTGCACTTGGAATAAACTATCATTAATCACTAAATCAGGCAAGTATGGGTGTTTGGGGGGGAAGTATGCATGTTGGAAGCTCGCTCCCCGCCTTGAGACCCAAGGCCGGGCGCGTGTACCCCCCTCCCGAAGGGTACAAAAGAAAAAAATTGAGGGAGATGGACCGGGATAAGCAGAGCAGCAAGCACACGTTTGGTGCTTGGAGCGATCCAACCAACAAGTTTGTGGATGGTTGGATGGCCTCCTTAGCGGGGAATGGGAATAGTAACTGTTCTTCTCGTTTCTCGTCTTCGTCTTCTCTTCTCGTCTTAGCTCTGCGCCTAACTGCGGTTTCCGGCGCATCACTTGCTCAGCTGTCTTTTACGCGGCCCACGCCGCTACTCCAGCTGTGCGGCCAAGGTTGTCGTTCCGCACCTCACTGCTTGCTGGCATAGTGCACTTTGGCGCACTCAGCAACAAAAGTAGTCGAGCCGGTGCTGCACTTCGAATAAACTATCATTAAACACTAAATCAGGCAAGTATGGGTATTTGGGGGAAAGTATGCATATTGGAAGCTCGCTCCCCGCCTTGAGACCCAAGGCCGGGCGCGTGTACCCCCCCCACGCGAACACAAACCCCCAAACACACACCTTCCGATCAGAGGCCAAGTGAGCGCGATACGCGGAGCCGGTCGTCGATCTAACCAACAAGTTTGTGGATGGTTGGATGGCCTCATATCGATCGGTTATTCCGGTCCAGCTCCCGGATGATTCCTCCTTAAGCGGGGAATGGGAATAGTAACTATTCTTCTCGTTTCTCAGTAATAGCGGCCAGTTTCGGAGAAACGGGAATCCTCCGAACAGTTACGGTTCTATTTTTGCTCGATTTTGATTGTAGCTAAAGCTTAAGCTAGTGCGCTTCTAGCCTGAACTAAGCTACTTGCAGCACTATAATGAGCGTAGAAGTGCACCAATGCTATTGAGAAGTAGCCTGAGTGAATGGTGAATTCAGTTCGAGAATGTTGCAAGCATCGCTGCTTAGGATGAAGGCGCAGGAAGCGATTCATTGGCTCTAATCGGACTCTTCGACTCAACTTCATTATTCTTACTCCCCACGCCGCTGCATTACCTTCAAGGGCGATGGAATGCAATGCAACAGTGCTACAAGAGAAATTGTCTCTTAATCTAGCTGCTCGCTAATTTTTAGGGCTAGAAAGTCGCTGTTGCTTTTATGCGAGGCTTTCACGTGAGAGGCAGCGTGGAGCACGAAGCAAGCGGGACTTGCCTCCTTTGCTTTTAGATGCATTCTGGGTGATGAAATATATTCTGGAAGATGAAGCAATTAATGATAATGGATGTTTTGCAACGGGTGGCATTGGCTCTAGCATTGGCTGTCAGCGCTCTCAGTTATCACATTATGAGGAAGTAATCGATGAGCCACGTCGTTGCCTTCGCAAAATCCACGGTGTCACGTGGCTGGGCCTTGTGCTACAAGATAGAGACCGCACAAAGTGCATTACTCAAGAATCTTTCTTTTGTGATTTTTCAATCAGGAGGGGGGGGGGGGCTGCACTTGCATTTTGAGCTTGCACGCGGTTCAGGAAGAAGTCGCCAATGGCTGGGATGTTTTCTTATCAGACACATGACTTGGGCTAGCACTGTAAAAAAAGTCGCGTTGACCTCAATATCAAGGATGCGCAAAATGAGTTTGATGAGTGCAGAAGCTTGCTTTCTGTGCCACCAATTTTGTTGCAGCTTGCCATGAAGTGGCCTATTTCTGCGGCTTCAAAGAAGCGCTTCTACCTGCCTGGACGACTCTACAGATCTGTAGTTTTTATGCGCACTTGGCGTTTATGTCGGTGTCTGTGCGAGCCAGCGGTGAAGGCATTATTATCTTTGAAAGTGAAGTTAGATTTGATTGAAATATCATCGCTGGAGTTGGCAGTGAGGGCGAATGACTCCACAATTGCGAGGCGCCGCTAAAACGAGTTCGTGCCTAAGCCGGCGTAGGTGTGATGGCTGCTTGTGGGATTGTGTAAAGTAGAAGTCCTGAGTCGAGAATCGCGGCTTTGTGAACTTTCTTCTAAAATTTAGACTTCAGATATAAGGCAGTGCCAAAAAAGGTTGTTAAAGAATAAGTTTCTTAAGAATTATACGAATCATCTTAGAGCTTCTGTGCTCACGCCCGGCCCTCACGAAAGTGAGGTGAAAGCGATCGCACCTCGCACCTCCCTTGCGGCGGAAGTAGGAAGTATAAGGATGGATCTGGTATATGATATAAAGTAAGAATAATCATAGTTACCTGCCATGTGCTTGTGCCTGGAAATTACTGCGCGTGGCCACCTGGAATTGGCGCGGGAGATCTTACTAGCGGTTAGCTCGCAGGTCGCCCGCCCTACCCGTCGCAGATTTTAGCACTCGCGATCATTCCCTGACCATTTGATGCCCGATGGCTGAAGATCACCTCTAGAGTAAATGATTTCAATTGCTTTACGCAAAAGGACACTCAGCCCAATCAGACTTGTTCTGAAGCTTACACTTATCTGCTATATGTCTCGCTCGGCGGTGTTTCTTTGTATTTGGGGAGTATTCACTAGATTAAATTAGGCAAGATAATCGAAACCTACACATTTCTTAGACCAAGTCATAAGCGCCAATAAATCAGCTCATAAGCGCCGTATCTATCCCTGCCTCTCTCTGATGGCAGGCATTTTTAGTGTCGTTTGCCGACTAGGTTTTGGTGAAAACCCGGTATATACGAGATTCGGAGGCCCGTAAAGAGACGGATTTCAGGTAAAGAGGCGGAGAGATAGCGATCTTTTGGGGGCTAATGCGATTTCGTTAACCTCTATTTTCTTTTTAAATAATTGACATTAAGTATCGACTTCGTCAGTCGTGCTTTATGAGAGGGGGATACGGTGCCAAAAAGATTCGGAGCTAAAGCTCCGAAACTTTTTGAAACCTCCGAACCCAACAATTTTTCAGTAACAAATCCGTGAACGTCTCTATTGCCCCCGAAAAGGGGGCCGTAGCGAGTAACGACTTATAGATGAGTAAGATGATTGACTAAAATGACAAAAAATGGTCATAACGGCGTTAGAGCATGCGTCTTCTTGACTAGACTTAGCACATTGCAAAACAACGAAATTGATTTTCTGTCAGGTGCAGAGCTTGCTTGACCTAGGCATTATACTACAATCTCATATATCATTACGTCAACCGTAGAAGGTATCAAAACTAGACTTGCAGCGAGAGAACTCCATATTGATAGCATGAAAGCTCCATGATACAGCCTACTCAAACGGAATTACAATCTTGAGCAGTCATGGAGAGACAAGCTATAAAGCCAGCGCAAAAGTTTGTGACAATTTTGCGGCCTCTAGCACCATTGGAACAATCATCAGCACAGAGTACTGACTGGGTTCCCTGTCGCAATAGTGGAAAAGCTGCGCCGTTCAGGAAGGCGCCCAGTTCGGTTGGTCCTCGTGGCAGCGCTGTTCCTGGGAATCATCCCTTAGCAGCCCATGAAGCGAAAGAAGATTTGGACGCTTGCGGATCTGTAACATCTCTTGGCTGCTCTCTTCCCTCAGTAGCTATCCTTAGCCCAGGTGTGACACTGGCCAATTATGAGTGCAGTGACAAAACTTTGGGCCCGCTTCGAGGCAATGCCATGGAAATTGCAGGCTCAAAAGACGAGGGCCCACCTCAGCAAGATCGCTTACCGTCCCAGCAGGTCGTGCCTTCGCGCGCCCTTGCGTCATCAAATAGATTTGGAGTAGAGCGCCAACTTACCTTACCAGCAACGCAGCCGTCAGCGTTTTCCTTCGGAGTTGGTGGCGCCTTTTTTGCTTCATCGAAGGCATCGGTCGCACATCATGCCCCTACGACTGCTGCTGCTAGTCCACGACGGTTTGAAGAAGCATACTTTCATCCGAGCCTGTCTGACTACACGCCCGACGCTGATGCTCAACCACATGCATCGACGGTGGCCGACACTGGTGAACAGCCATCCTTGGCCCTTTCTGAGATGGGCCCTGTCGCAGATAATGCCACGCCTCCTGGTGAAAATTCGACTGTGGCAATTTCGGTGAATGCTGAGGGTGCAGCTATTGCTGCGCCCAGCGATTACGCTGCTGCAGCCCCACCTCTGTATTTCTCGTACAGTGCTCACGATCCTCCTTCTCCTTCCAATGCAAATTCTCCTGCCATGGTCGCCAATTCACGCGAAGAAGCAGAAGTACGGCTCTCGCGCCGAGCCGTCATGGAAGAAACTGCAGCTTGGCAGCACCGCAACCGTCAGCGCAACAAATTCACGGTTAAGTATCCTCCGAAGGACCCCACACGAAGAGACTGTAGGCCGAAATCTGCGGGTGCTCACACTCGGTCAAGCTCAGCTGCAGCTACTCCTAATGCTACAACTGTTGCTAAAGAAGCACCTAATAGGCGCAATCGAGGAATACCCAACCAAGCTGCCTTGTTAGAAGCTCATGCACAGTGGGTAGCACGCAGCGCAAAAGTCCCGCTCGAAGTTGCAAGCTCGCTGAGTAGTGCCGCCCAAGACGCGCAGTCACCTTTGAGCTCTCCTGCTGATTTACCCAATTCAGCAACACCTGCCAACGCCATAAATGCCCGAACTAGTCGCGAAAACACGGCTCGCTTAGTAGAGCAACGTCGCGTTGAAGCATTGACACGGGCAGCAGAAGGGGCTGCGTTGCACGAAGACTTCATGGGCCACCAAGCGTGCATGGCGCGCACCTCTGGCGCATCCGTTGCCTGGGAACAGCGCTGCCGTGAATCCAACCAAAGCCATAAGGACTCCAAGGCAACAGCAAGGGCGGCTACAAGAGTAGGAGGAGCGTCTACTTCTGGGACACGAATGCAGCACCACACGGCAGCTGCCATGTCAAAGGAGTGTTTGGGTGTCTTGGGCACCAAAGGCAAGTCGGGGAGATGGAGCAACAGCGCGGTCTTACACCAATTACAGACTCAATTGTCTCTTGGTGGCACAGCAGCTGGTGCACAGTATTCCCCACATACGCAGAGGGCCGCGAGCAAAGCGAAAGTTCGGACCACCAGCCAACTCACTGCTGCAGCCACCTCGGGGGAGCTGTGCGGGGCTTTCCGCGAGTCATGGGACGACCGCCGAGATCGTCACCGCACACGAAACGGCCAACCGCTGCAGCTCGCGCCAGGGTCGGCTGTGGCCTTGCCGCAAGCAGCGCCAGGTCCTGCTCCTGCTTCTTCGCCTGTGCACGCGCTTGGCCGGCAAGAGCCCTCTATGAGATATACTCAATCTGCGCCGATGTACGTACCTAGGCCACACGAGGACCTTAACTTGGCTGCTGGGCACCCGAACGTATCAGCCGATTGTGCTCCCGAATAAGTCTTTTCGTTGAGCTATTGGACACTGGCATGCAAGTCATATGTTAAATATAAATAGTTCTGGAATGGAATTGATTCTAAAGCACATGTCAATTGATTGGGCAAATCGCAAGTCAGGGCCTGGGCCACCACTAACCATTTTTAAAAGGAGATATACCACACAGTAGCCATATACCACCGCGCCGTTTACGTAGCCTCTTGCCACTGTTCCCATTTTGACACAGGCCCCGAGAGAGGCTGATATTAAAAGGCCAATGCCCCACGCCAATATTATAATTATAAACATTCCCGTTGGCTGTTGTGGAGCTCATTGCTTATTGTACTTCGTCTCCTATCTCCTATCTCAAAAAAGTGTACCTTTGTACATACCGATACCGGGTATGCATTCCTCGGAGTGTGGTACTCATGAGTGATATATGATATGGAGTAATAGCCGAAAATTAATAAATAACCGACGCCGTGTCAAGAAGAAAAGGTCTAGCTTCTACGTGCATGGTGCATGACGCACCGAAGTATGAGTTTCGAGGAAACAGAATTAACATCGACTTCAAAAGCGGCGCAAAAATCAGAACTCCTCGTGATCAACCGTCCCATGTGCATCTGAACTACCAGCACCTGTGGAGTCGTTTCCAATTTTAGACTCAGAGGCAGCTGCATCTTCCTCGTGATCAGGCAGGTCGAAGCTTAAGCCCTGGCCATGCGCGAGCTCACAGGCTGCGGGCGTGGCTAGCACAAAGACATACTCACAAACTGACGGCTCCTCTACCGACAGCAGTTTATCGTCTTCGCCACAGATTAGCACCGCGGTGGCCGTACGAGATAGCGACGTTGCGCTGCACCAGTCACCACCTTCAAAAATGAAGGCCTGTGGTTGGCCGCCACCGCTAACACCGCTGCCCACTGAAGGATCCTCGTAGTCTACAGCAGCGTCGAGAACAGACGAAGGCGCGTCTGCAATGCGCTTCCATTTCCCTAAACGGCTACCCCCATAAGCGATTCCCTTGTCGCGCTGATGCGCGTCGCCGAATGGGCACACCTACAACAAGTAAATAATAATAAGAAAGTTGTTTACGGAACCAAAACTGATTCAAACGTGAAGGGTTTTGATTGTAGATCATACCAGGCAGAACGCAATCGTTACATCCAAACAGCGCTCAAAAGGTGATGGTACGTACTTCATAAGTGTATTGCTGGTGGTCGAGCTTGAGGCACTTCCCTTTTAGGGGCCAGTATTCACCATGAGGCCCATAAAGATTTTCCTTCGAGCCGCTTTGCAACTTGGTCAACTTTCTATCTAGATCTTTTACGGTTTTCCGTTGTTCTGCGAGTGCGCGCCTGTGAGCTGTCAGCGCGGGCAGCTCCAGCGGTTCAAACGCTGCCGTTCCCAGAGGATCGATTTCAACATCATTTGGTGCAGCCGCCTCAGATTCTGCCTCAAGCTCTTCTGAAGATGTAGCTGCATCGGTATTCGATTGGCTGCTATCGTATTCACTGTCTAAATATTCATCATCGCCCACGAACTCCATCTGTGGGATTTCTTCGTCGTTTATACTGGCCTCAATTTCGTTCGCATCCTCAATTCCACCAATGTCCTCATTCTCGTTAGCCGACGCGCTGCCTTCCAAATTTTGGCCCTCTTCATCGTTGGTTGAATCACCAAACTCTGAGGCCTCGGCTTCGTCTGCTGCATGGGTGTCATGACTTGAGTCCGTAGCATCGCCATATTCTTCCCCTCCAGAGGCGCCGTATTCGTCCATTGAGTCGTGTTCATAGCCCCCGTGCGAATCCATAGAGTCTTCTCCATAATTTCCTCCGTAGCCATCGCTGTACGCATGGTCGCCGTAATCGTCGTATGCATGAACGTCGTCGTCCATAAAATCGTGGCCATCACTTTCCCAGTCGTGCTCATGGTCATAATCATCTTCATAAGGCGTGTATTCGTCACTCTCTTCATCATTGACGAGGTCATCAACCTCATCATCGAGATTTTCATTTGCAAGCAAACCCATCAAATTCCGCCCTCTTTTATCGACTTTACGAGCGTACCGTACCAGGAGTTCTCGCAACTCGTCCAACCCTAGCGTTGCGATGGTCGCCTCAAAACCCTGGCCCATTATCGGAAAGCGGTTCAGAATGCGCAACACCGCCGCTTTGACATATTGACCACGCTCCGCAGCGGAATCTGCCAGCAACACAGCTTCTTCTGATTCCATAGTGGCAACTTTTGCGCGGGCAGCGTCGAGGTCTGCGGTGAGGGCTTTTTCTTCCTCGAGGGCAGCGGCTTGTTGAGCTACGTAAGCTTCCACGTACTTGGCCTTCGCCCGCGCGCCTGCCTCCAGGGTTTTGATACGCGATGCTGCTGCTGCGTAGCTCAATGCAGCTTCTTCTTCACACGTGTCAGCACATCCAGTGGCCGAGGTCTCGTCGCTGCCGTCACAGCAATCGCACACAGAATCCATTACGTGGCTCGACGGGATGTACTTGCCACGATGGCCAACATTCCGACAATAAAATTGAGAGCCGTCGAGATGGGCGCAAGCTGCAGTTCCTGGCTCGTCACTACCGTCTGTGCAGTCACAGTAGCCATCGTTTATGCGACTAAATGAAATGCTTCCGCCGTCGGCCAAACAAGCGAAAGAACCGCTCGCAACGGCATACTGATCAGCTTTGGAGAGAGGCACACCTAAAGGTGGCTCTGCCGAGCCGAATACAACTGAACTCAACAGAGCTGTAGCGATTACTCCTTTTACTAGGCTAGCTACAGAACCAGGTGTCATTGTTTCATGTAACATGCCTGTGGCCACGCAAGAAAGCGAGTGCGCGACTAATTACAAAAGTGGCGCAATGAGCTCAAAATTGAATGAATAGATTGAAAAGCAACCTAAAGCCTCCTCCTTTGGTCACTAAGTGCTACAGTCACGAGTTGAACCACACGTCCAGCAGCAACGCGCCTCCAAAACTTGACGTGAACCTAAAAGAAAGCGTTTGAGGAGTCTGAGGAGCAGGGATACGTACGAAGAGGTGCAAAACGTGTGACGACGAAAGAAGGAAGAAAGAAAAGCAAAGAAAAGAAGCGAGAAAAATACTGTACCTTGTTGCATTTATTTCGTACATACATTACATTCCTGCTGCCGTGCCTGCTGCCTGCTGAGGTACAAAATCCACGTGCGAAAATGGCTCTTTGATTGGCGTTCTAGCTAGCTTATCTACCCACGTGCCGCAATTCATTTATTCTTTGTCATATAGCTTTGTGTACTTGTAGTACATCATCTGCGAAAGGAGGCGGGTGCCACATATCTTCCTCCTTCTGATGCCTAGGCACAATTTTCTTCACAGTTGTCTGGCATTATTAAGCGGAATTGTAGTTTTACCGTCAACACATGCATCGTCCCAATGGAGCCTTCGCCACAGCTATAGCTTGACAACATTTTCACCTGAAGGGCGTCTCGAGCAGCTGGAGCATGCTGCAGCCGCAGCTGATGCAGCGCCCCCAGTAGTGGCGATGCGAGGTGCTGGATGTGTGGTGTTAGTAGCGTGTGAACCCGACCTGGGGCCACTAGTGGAAGCCTCCGGCACGCCGAAAGTCATGGCCGTGAGCCTTGGCCCTGGCGATGGTGCTAGTTCCAGCGCTGATCGAGCCTCCAATGGCTGTGTAGTGATGGCTTACGCTGGCATGGGTGGTGACGCGCGCTCCTTAGGATTGGGCGCTCAAGCTGCTTGTCTGAGCCACTGGAGCACGCTGGGTGAAGGCATCAGTGCAGGGGGCGTATCTGCTCAC
>Ga0307930_1001246_pt1 | contig 20346 bp, 20 predicted proteins | sample OrgLakmetageno46_FD_203161 | JGI IMG/M metagenome (GOLD analysis project Ga0307930, IMG submission 203161) | Saline water microbial communities from Organic Lake, Antarctica - #46 | ecosystem: Environmental > Aquatic > Non-marine Saline and Alkaline > Saline | place: Antarctica: Organic Lake...
GCGTGCTGACGCAGACGCCTACTGGCAAACGAAGTAAATGCGTATTGCTTGCTCACTTTTGTAGCTAGCTAGGCAGGTTTCGAATGCGGTGTTTTACTGCCTTAAGAAGACTTTGACAGTAGAGATCCATTATTTGCACAAAATAATTTTATAATCATATAGCCTTATGTACGCTCTGAACAACCTCAACCCGTGGTCACTCTTCATATGCGGTCTGCCTTTTTACGAAGTGTTTGCATGTGCACACCAACTCTTTCACCCTTCCGTATGCGCCTCTTTGATATTCGTTTTTAATTTATAGAAAGCCAGGCGAATGCTGTGGAACGAGCGACATTTTTCAAGCCAGCCGGGAAGGCAATCTGCCCCGGCTGTTGTACTTGCTCGATGTGGATCGAATCCCAGTCACCAGAACGCGCTGGAGTGGGGTGAGAACACAGACGAAAATATACATCAAAGAAGCTCTTGGTTTGGTTGTTGGAAATGAATTCTTCTCCGTTTAATTATATTCACGAATAATTCCACCAGCTGTGAAACTGTTCATTCTCTGCTCCCCCCTCCCCCCTCTCTTACTCTTTCCTTTGATGTATTTCGCACCCTTCTCCTTCACATTCGTACTTCATGTCTTTGTCTGCCCATCCGCCCTTCTGCTCCCCTACCTTTTTTTCTTTCTGTGGTGTCCTGTAGATCACCGCATTGCACCGTGCAGCCGAAGAAGGCCACGTGGCGTGCTTGGCGCTGCTCCTCGAGCGCGGCCCGCCGGGCTACATCGACACCAAAACTTCCAACGGGTGGTACACCCCGCTGCACTTGGCCTGCGGCCGGGGCCACAGCGAAGCGGCCAATTACCTGATGGTAAGCCAGCAAAAGGGTGCATTCGTGTGTGTTAGCGCGCATGCAGAAGTGATTTGGCAAATGAACTCATTCGTGCGATCACTTTATTCTGCCTTCAATTTGCATCCTTGTTTTTTTCGGCGACTTGCGTTTTTTTCTTGACCATCTCAGGAGCAAGGGGCTCGTTGGAGCATCTGCGACAAGCACCTGCGAACGCCTTTGGACTGGGCCATCAAATCGGGCTTCATTGAGATGGTGACATTGATTGAGCACCATGAGAAAGTTGACGGTTTCGCTTTGCACGTTACCTGGCATAATCTCCTTATTAGACGGTTCCCTGCTAATTGAGCTAAGTTCACTTTCTTTCTTTTTTGACCGAATCCCTGTATGCCCTGTCTGCTCCTTTTGATAGGCAAGACAATTGGACCAAAAGTACGAAGCACTCATGGAAGCACAACGAGAAGCGACTTCTGCGCAACGCAAGGTTTTATTACTATATTGCCGTTACAATACAGACGGTCGTTTTAATTTTTGTTTTTCTTCGCCGTTCTCGGCTGGAGTTCGATGTTGTGTAGCTATGCTTGTGAATATTGATGGACTCGTTTCATCATCGTGCCTGTGACCTATCTCTCTTTCTTTGCTTGCTTTACTGTCCGTGAAAGAGTTTTCATGATTATGAAGTTTCATCACTTTTTATTTTTTTGCCATCGTTTGTTGATTTGATAACACAGGAGGAAGCAGCCCGGCAGGCAGAAATCGAAGAAGCGGCGCGGGACGCACGCTTAGGGCTCTTGCCAGCGAGAAAGAAACCCAACAAGAAAAACAAGGAATCAACGTAGGCGAAGACCAAGGAATCGACATAGGAGATAAAGGGGCAATTGGAGTCAGCAGAGCTCAACTCGGCTTTCAGGTTCATTGGCCTGATCTTGTGCTGCGATTCGAAGTAGCAAGAGCCAGGAGCTGCGAAGAGAGAGAGAGCGAGAGAGCGAGAGAGAGAGAGAAGTTCCATTGAAATAGAAGAAGGCATATGGCATAATATTTCCCCTTCCTCCCAGATCTCCTTACGCTCCCTAGGAAATATGAAGCGCATAGGAGCATAGGAGCCCTACATATCGAAATTCATCCAAGCAGTAACCAAGAAAATCGTGGCATTTCCGGGTTTTTACCCACGTCGGCTCAGCAGAAGATCCGGTGATTATGAATGGCGCTGAATAAAAACCTAAGGAAAACCCAGGAGCCTCTTGGGTTTTCTTGCTTACTGCATCCAAGTCGGATTTGTTCTGTACGGTTCATACATGGCACATGTTAAGCTCCATGCCACTTGCTTTTGTTAATCAAAGAGCGCGGTGTTTTTTTTGGAAGTGGAAATCGAGTACACTTCTCGCTAGGCGAGAGTGAGATGGAACTTTCCTTTGAATAACTCCTTTGCAAGCATCAAACACCAGCTACTTCCTTTGAGAAGTACAATAGTCCCACCTCATTCGGCCTCTTCGGACCCAAGCAGAGGAGGCCGAGCCAAGAGGTAGGCACAGTGGCCTAAAATAGGCACCGCAGCGAAAGGCAGCGCCGAAAGCAAGGAATCTTGGCCTTCTTCGGCCGCCATGCCACGGCGTTCCATGTCTTCAGCCATTACCTGCAAGGTACAGGTGCAAGAAGTCATGTGTAAGAAACAGATGTCAAAAAGAAACTCTGTAAGAAATAGATGGCAAAAAGAAACTGTTTATAAAAAAAAAAGCTTGTACGCACATACGAGGAAAATAAAAAGCTCATTCAAACGTAAATATCACTTGGCGCTGTCAACAAGCAACGAATTGATTCCAAATGCTATGATACTTACCCAGGGGCTGAGCAGCCATAGGGCCACAAAATCAAGCGACATGACGTGCACGAATAACTGCTCTTGAAACAAAGTCGAGTACTGCGCGAAGGAGGCACTCAAATCTCCGCCGTTGGCAGTGGCGCCGTACGCGGTCAATCCAACCTGAGACGAAGAAAGCAAGTGGAAAACAAAACGAGGGAGAGCAGCAAATTCGATTGAAATTAGCTTTTGCACTTGACTGGAGATCATAGCTTCAATAAGACAACGAAATTAGGTTTGACAAAGAGACTACGTAATACGTAAAAAATAGACAACAACTCAGTGAGAATACTCCTTTGCGTACCGCTCCTGCAGCCAGTAACACGCCGTTCGCTTTGCCTTCTAACCAACGGCCCACAGCGCTGTCTGTAGTGCTTGAGGCGTCCACTACCTGGGCGTGTCACAGTTGTACAGTAGTGGTAAAAGTCATGGAGAGCAAAGAAGGCACGGCTGGATGAAGTACGCAAACACAAGGTTGTCATCTAAGCGGTGATGGCATTGTCCCCTGCTGTCTTCCACTGTAGTTCATCCAGTGTACGTGCAGAATTGCAACAGGAACTTCCTAAGCTCTACCATGTGAACAAGCTAGACCTAATTTGAAGAAAAATTCGTCTAATATATATCTCCAAACGCACCGGCCGGCGCTCGCGGAGAGCCAGGTAAGGGCTGAGGGCAAACATGCCCAACGCGAGCGAAGCTCCCAGGAAGGGCAACGCAGGGACTGGCTTCTGGTCTTTCGAACCGGGCAGCAGAGTGGCAGCATACCTTACAATGCATTGAAAAAAAAGAAAAGAATTAGATATATTCATAAGTTCATCTGCATTATCTATGTAAAATGAATGAAGCTAGATTAAAAAAGACCTGAACACCCTCGTAATCAAATCATATCATCGCGAACAAGAATGCGGAGCAACAACTTCAATTAGAGATCCATGCACCAGGCTGGCCAGATCCCCATGAAGTTGAAGACTACGGTCAAAAAGGGGACGCCGTTGGGGTCGAATGGATTGGCAATGATGGCTTTAATCAGCTCCGTGTCCTTCAACTGTTGGCAGTGACGAGCAATTATCGATTCTATGAGCACAGATTAATGGCTAATGCAGAAGTAACTGCGACATCTCGAAGAACTAGGCTAGCAATTTACCTGAGAAGCTGCATCTTGGCCAGGTGCACCAAGAGCAGCGTAAGCGATGTAAGCCACCCAAAGTGCGCCAACAGCGGCCACTCGCTGTGGTGGTCGCACGTCTGCGTCGAAAAAAGAGGGTGGAGGTGGCGGAGGCGGAGGTGGCTCGACCGCTTTCGACTTTCCGAAAAACGAAGCTAGAGGAGGTACACGTTCAGAGGTTGGTCTGAAATGTCGTGATTCCACTTGCAGGTTGGGCGTTGGACTGAAGGAGTTGACCACTCCAAGGGTCGACACGAGAATAACACCAAAACGTGCCATTTTTCTTCTGATTGTCTGATTCCTGAACCTTGCTGACGTGGTTCACTAATGTGAAATAATTCGTGAAATACAGCATTTTCTTTCAACTACTACATTAGGACATGAATTAGGAATTTTCTTTTCTTCTTTTTTCCCATTTCCTCATCAACACCCTTTCTTCTCGAGCGTTTTTGCTCGTTCTTTGCTTGCCGCCGGTAGCAACATCATCACAACATCATTCATCAATCCACCAAGGAGAAAAGATCGTATCCACTGAAGCTCCATATTTTTGCTCACCATGGCGGCGACGAAGCCCACTATCTTCTACTGGAACCTTAAAGCACGCGGCCAGCTGCCGATGATGATTCTTTCTGCGGGGCGAGTGGATTACACCTGGGAGAAAAATCCTGGCAACTACAAAGCTTTTGCGCCATTTGGGCAGCTTCCTGTGCTCAAGGTGTGAATATGCAGTATGCATTTTCACAATAGCATTCGCATTGTAATGCATATCACACGCCCAAAGCCTTTGAAGCGCCCTATATTTATCGGGGTTGTCCTTTATTCTCTTTTCTGATTTGATCTTCCCGAACACAAGGATCTTCTTCTCCTCACAAATTATCCTTCCATCCTCGTATTCGCTAGGACGGGGACGCTACTATCGCGCAGTCAGGAGCCATCACTCGGTACTGCGCCAAATTAGCGAACCTCGAAGGTGAGGGTGAGGACTGGTACACCAGCGAAATGATGCTCGAGGAGCACAACGACTTGTTCGATTTCTTCGTGGGCGCTAAGTACCGCCATGCCAACCCTGACAGCGACGAAGCGTGGGACAAGTGCGTGAAAGAAGATTTGCCCAAGCATTTCGCCGTGCTCGAGGGCAAAATCAAGGAGTCAGGCTTCTTCGGGTCCAAGCTCTGTGCGGGAGACATCGCCATCTGCAACGTCATCAACTTTGGCTTCGACAATGGCCTGGACTTGACGCCTTTTCCGAAGTTAGCCGACTTGTACGAGCGCGTGTGCGGCAAACAGGGCCTTTGCGCTGCGTACATGGCGGGCGCGCCGCCTCCTTACTTCCGCCGGAAAATGGTGCTGTACTACTTCGACATCAAAGCGCGCGGGCAGCTCCCTGCGTTGCTCATGACGGCAGGGAAGGTGCCACACACCTGGGAAAAGGAGCCCGGCGACTACAAGACATATTCCCCCTTCGGCCAACTGCCGGCTCTCAAGGTACGCGATACAAAAATAACAAACAAAACGAGATAAGTCGAAATGGAAATTTATTTGATTGGATGAATTGTCTCAGTAGTTTCCATTTATGAACTGCTCTCCTTGACACCATGGAGTGTTCAAGGCTTGAGAAGTTTGAGTGATTCAAGGCTTGCCCTGACGACTCATGTCATCCCCCCGACAGGACGGCGACATGATGGTGGGGCAGTCGATGGCGATTGTGCGCTATTGCGCTCAGGCAGCGGGGCTTTCGGGCGAAGGCAAAGACTGGGTGATTAGCGAAATGATGCTCGAAGAGCACAACGACGTCCTGGACGCGTTCGTGCAAGCCAAGTACAAGCATGCTCAGCCCGACAGCAAGGAAGCTTGGGACGTGTGCCTCAACGAAGCTTTGCCCAAGCACTTCGCCATGCTCGAAAGCAAAATCACGCCATCGGGGTTCTTCGGGTCCAAGCTCTGCGCGGGAGACGTGGCCATCTGCAGCGCGATTGATTTTGCTGTGGACAACGCGTTTGACATGAAGCCGTACCCGAAGCTCCAGGCCCTTTACGAGTCAGTGTGCCGCGGCGAAGGCGTGTGCGCGCCGTACTTCGCAAATCCTCCGAAGGTCCACTTCAAGCGCCCTTGAGATAACCACGAAGGCGGCTCACGGCTTCAAGTCTGAAATCTGAATGTAGTAGTAGCGGTGAAGTAAAACCTGCGTTGGTCCTTGGTTCATGTGTAATTCCTAGACTGCGCGTTGTTGTTCGTAATTCCGATGGTTTAACGGTTTAATAAACAATTCGAGGATGCACCTGCAGCTCCAGCTGCTCCGAGTCTCGTTGGAAACTCTAGCACATTCGCCACACGCGATAGTGCAATAGTACTAATAGTGCATTTGGGTATTTATTTCTAGTCTAGTCTAGTTAATTCTCTCCCAAATCCAAAGAAAGGCAAGTACACAGCAGTCGCAGAGGCAAACAAAGAATGCACTTGAGCTGCGCATGCGCTAGAAATTCGCTCCAGAAGGCTAATTAAGGCTTCAACTTGCGCCTTTCCTCCGAGCAAGCCGGCGGGTCTGAGTGCTCGTTAGTGTGTTACGTTCCAGCAGGTCCACGGGGAAATTCTCTTTTATATAAATAGTAATATGATGTGGATATATGTATTAATGTAATACATAATACAAAGACGGCGTTTGCTAGATAACCAAAGAAAGAACGGGAATTGCTATATCTTCAAATGGGAAGTTTTCGCCTTTTATCCTGATGTATATGTCTTGCTGCGTTGCAGATTACGGGGCCATGTGCGAATTAGACTTATAAATTGGCATATCCAGCCAAGTACCAAATAATACCGGGCATAAGAACGAACGGGTGCCAGTACAGTACGCAAAAGCAACCAAAAAGTAAATGGTTAATACGCAGTAGGGTTTCATAAATGGAGTTCAGTTTTATGAAGGCGATTCGCTCCCGAGAAACACTGCTGCGCCAAGGACGAGAACTGACGGAGGCAAAGATTCAAGCACGTCACTTTCACTCCCGCCGTTCTGCCCATTTATTTGGCCATCGCTGCTATATTCATCGTTGTTGGTGCTTTTCAAGGCCGCAGAGGTTCGGCGCAGAGGTAAATGGACAAGCGGAGAGCGCACACCCTTTGTGAGATGGCCAACAGATGGTGGAGGAGCATTCGAAGGACGACCATCTTTGGATGTTTCAAGTTTCAGCGCTGGCCCTAGGCAGGTCCATTTGCTTGCAGCATTGGTGGTAGCTGCAGGGTGCGCTTGAGTGGTTACCGTTGGGGCATACCCATAGGGCTGCAGCATAGAAAGGGGTATTGGCTTCGGAGGTCCAGGCATAGGTTGCTCTCCTCCTGCTCTTCCTGCACCCGCTTCTCCTGGTGCTGCTCCTGTCGTCATTGTTGTAGGGTTCTGAGCTGCTTTCATAGCATTTCCAGCAGCTGCCGAGGCAGCAGCTGCCGACGGAGCAGCGATGGCGGTGGAGGTGATGGTAGCGGTGGTAGCAGCCTTGGTATCGGGCCCTCCTGCGTGCCCCTCGTGCCACACTGCTGCTTCTATTGTGATCTTTGACAAAAAATCAGCCAACGCAGCTGCCTCCACGGCTGCTGCTGCTGCTGTCGTTGCTGCTTTCTTGTCTTGGTAGTTACTACGCTCAGGCTCTCCAGGAGGTGCTCTAGAGTCGGCTTCAGGATTGATATTAGCTTCAATTGCAACAGATGGCTCCTCAACCACTGTTTCGGCCGCTGTTTCAATTTCTACAGCTCCGGAAGGCACTTGAGAAGCAGCAGCTGTACGCGCTGCGAAGAAAAATGGCGCTGCGTCTTTAGTCAGGTCGAAAACAAGGTCTAAGCACCACTCCGCATGCAAAGTAGGGACAGGAAGACTGCTCGTGCGTTGAGACACCGTGCGAATCGGTAAGGGTGGTATGGACGAAGATGGCGATGGCCATCCTGCTGCGACTGCTGCATTCTTGCCCTCTTCAGCACCTGTTCCAGAAGATTCGGCACTCGAGGCAGCAGAAGCAGTGGCAGCGTCAATTGCAGGAGCAGCGCTTGCTGCAGCAGTTGCACCATCAACAAGTTCGTCATCCGCTGAGGGAAGTGTAGTGCTGGTACCCACAGTGTCGTCAGGAAGTGGCGACAAAACTTCCGAAACTCTTGGGAGTGGCAGAGACGACGACGATGACGATGACGACGACGATGACGACGACGATGTTGGCAACGGTGACGGCGGTGGTGGCAGACCAAGAGTAACAGTGGCAAACGGCCTTTCAACGCCATAGCCCTGTGGTGCAATCAGATTGCCCGCGCGTTCTACACGCACCACCAGAAACACCGGCGGCGGCGGCGTAGGATCCAATAGATATGACGAAGGTGTCTGCGGTGCTGGATTGTGCACTACTGGGGATGACGCAGAATCTAAAACTGATGGGCTATTGTTTGACTCCAAAACATAGATGCGGGAGTCTGTATGGCTCGCATGCGGCGTGCGAGCTGGAGATGATGAAGGCATCTCAGAGCTTGCTGCTGTTATTGCAGCAGCCCGATGATCGCGCAATGTTGCAAGAACAGTGTCAAAACAACGGTGGATCGCAGCCAATACTGCAGAGCACGGCAGAAACCACGACATTTCACCCAAAGGAGATGACAACGAAGGAGAAATCAAGGGTTGCCCTGTAGTAGGTACTCGCAGAGAAATCCCAGCACCGTCGTCTGTTTTGCTCTCTTCGAAGCCACCAACCACGCCAATGCTGCCAGTGTTGCCGCCACCACTAGAAAAAGAAGACACAGACGAAGAACCAGATGACTCCTTGGCAGGTGCTTCAATCATCAGAAGAGTCTTGTTCCCCTCTTGCTTCTTCCTTTGACTGCGGCGACGTGCCTTCAACAAAGCGGTCAAATGCTCGTGCCATTCCGCGACAGAAGGCGGCCCCAGCAAGGCATTTCGGCTATTGGCAGGTGCGTTCTTCATGGACTGTGGCTGAAAGGAAGGTGTTTTAGTGGTCGCAGCGGCAGCGGCACCTGTTTCTGTTCCTGCTCCTGTTCCTGCTTTGTTAGGTAATCGTTGCGGCGGTGGAAAGCTTTTGAAAAAGACGCAGCCGTCGCCTAGAACGGCGTCGTCCCCTGCTTGCCACAGCCCACACCGCACTTGCAGCACCGCTTTAGAGGCACGATCCATCGCTTGAGCTACCGTTTCCGCCATCGCAGGCGCTATCTGCTGCTGCTGCTTCTGCTTCTCCGCTCGCTTCGCAGAGAAAGAAGACGATGCAGAAGAAGCACCTCCTTTTGAAGCAGCATTGGTATTGCTACTGTTGTCGCGGAATTTCGAAGAATTAAGCGCAGCGCGCACCGTTGGCCGAAGTTTACTGATCGACGCCAGCGAAGGAGCACCCCGCCGCGTCCCATTGCCATTTCCGCCACCACTAGTGCCGCTGTTGCTGTGGCCACTGCTGCTGTTGGCAAAGGCAGCGATGCTGTTAGCGGACTTTCCTTGTGAGGAAGCGAAACCTTGATGTAATGACGTATCCACTTTCAAATTGGGTGAGGATAAGTTAGACAACGCACTGCTCCGAAGCAAAGACCAGCCACTGCGTAAGGAGTCGTTCCCGGCGTTCAACGAAACAGCCAATGAACTCGCCACCGGAGGCAACAGCAACGTCGCAACATCATTCTTGCCGCTGCTTCTACTACTTCTACCACAGCTCCTATTGCGGCCATTGCTGCCGCTGCTGCCCCCGAGGTACATCACGAGGCTGGGGGTTAAGCTGCGGCGCGTGTCAAAAATGAGGAAGCTGAGGTCGGCTCGCAGTTCGCAATGCCGCGTCACCCAAGGAGCCGGGCCATCGCTACTGCTGCTGCTGCTGCTGTTGCTGATATTGCTACCGTAGTTGCTACCGCAGGCGTTCCCGTAATTGCTAATGCCACTCCTACTCGTAGCACCAAACAAGTTATCTTCATAGACAGAGTTCTGCCCGCTGATACCATCACCACCAGTAGCCGCAACATCGCAGTTGTTCGCAAAGCGCATCAGCAGAGGACCTTCGCAGACCACTGCATTGGCATCCCTGTACGCAATCGACGACGACGAAGGGGCACTGTGATCATAAGCCGACGCGTGATTGTGGCCTCGACCGTTCATCACTTGACCGTGGCGATGGCTATTCGCATGGCTCAGCGCACTACCACTTCCTCCGGCACCGCCAGCGAGAAGGACACCGGTGCCCGCGCCGCCGCCGCCCCGGAAACCGCTGTTGCCGCTGCCGCCGTTGCGCGCGTCCAAAATCCGCAAGCGCAAGAGGGCGCCGCCCTTCGGCACCGCTGGAGGTGGGCCGAAGAGATCGAGCAAACTTGGAGTGTGGTGATGGTGGTGGTGGTGGTACGGGGAGTCAACGCTGTGGTGGTCTCCTGCCTCCGCTGCTGCCGCCGCTGCTGCTGCGGCTGCTACGGCTGCTGCAGTTAACGACATGCCTGGCATAGAGGCAGGCATGTCAGCAGCTGGCGCGACGGCTGCGGATTTGTGCCGCAAACGAAAGGCCAACGGCCATTTCAGTTTCGTTTTCACGGCGTGGTTATGCTTCTTCTTGGAGGATGAGTTGGCGACCAACGCACCCGACGACGACGATGAAGGTGGCGAAGACTGCGTGGCAGATTCGGGAGCTGCCGTGGCGGCAAGGTAAGGGGAATGCGCAGTGTCTTCAGAAGGGGAAACACCGTCTGCTGCAACAGCAGCTGCCATTGTGGTCTGCGGTACCGCGGTGGCATTGGCATTGATGTTGGCCGCGGGACCATTGGAAGTTGACTCGGAGAAGGACGGCGAAGCAGCTGCAGCGGCCATAGCGCGGTTCATTTGCCGCGCCATTCTCTTGCGCTGCTGGGTTACGAGAATGCGCTTCCGTACTTTGGCCTAACGCGATAAGTGAGCGAGAAGGAAAAAAAAAACATTGCTGAGAGTACGAAGAATGTAAGCAAATTTGTTTATTAATGAGTCTATGCAAAGAGCGAAATTGATGGGAGCCGAAACTGGTTGAAATGCAGTAGAACTTCCTCTCACAACCCGCATAACCACTATCTCAACACCATAGAAATACTTTAAATACCTTGAGCTCAGACAAGAGGCCGGACTGCAGGATTGAGCGCGCATACGGTGAAGTGAATCGAAACACATACTCAGTGTCCTCTTCGATACCACTTTTCGCAGTGGATTTAGCGCTTTCAGCAGTACCATCGGCACCACCACCACCACTGGCAGTGCTAACAGCAGCACCAGCAGCAGTCTTCGAAGCAGTATTCGCAGCACTATTAGCACCTCCTGAACGAGTCTTGGTACGACACAGGAGCACTAAATATCCACGGCGCTCGAGGCACAAGAGCCGGACCAGTAACAAACTGCAGTCGCGGCTGCGGTTCTCTAAGCGCCGCGCATTCTCCAGCGCCGCAGCAGCATTTGATTCTTCGGCTGCAGCTGTTTCCGCTGCCGCTGATGTAGCTGTCGTAACTGCTGAGGCATCCGTCTCTTTGGTGGATGGGGTTTGGGTCGCGCTAGCCGCTTTTCCTGAACTGCCTTGTTTGACTCCATTTCCTTCTTCATCATTGTCTTGGTCGTCCTCGAGATCGCGTTGAGCTTCAACCAAAGCAACAGCCTTCTTAGCCCTGGAAGCCTCTACACTCGCCCGCTGCCAATTGACATGGGCGGCCGCTACTACAGAAGCAGGCCCTGCGCTGAGGGCTAAGCTGATGGCTGGCGTGAGCAGCGGCGTTGCTTCCCCTTCGCCCTTAGCAATTTGCAGTGCTTTCGCCACCGCCGCAGCGCTCTGTTGGTCATGACCGTTGCCGTCGGTACCAGCGTTGCCGCCACCACCGCCACTCCCGCCAGGAGGAAGCAAATTCATGTCGTGTCCGGGCACCAGCAGCGGGCTGAGCTCTACAGGGGTGCACCAATCAACGCTCGACAATCCTGATCCGCCTCCAGATCCTCCGGCTAGTCGCGATGCATGCGATCGAGAAGTTGAACAGGCGGGAGAGTGCTGGCTGATCATGCTTCGATACGCCGTAGTACTCGAGGTAGCGTTGCTGCTGTTGAAGTTGTTGCTTATGTCTGTAGGCTGCGGCATGCCTTCTGAGAAAGAGCGCACTGACCGTATCGCCCCGGAGCGAGTGGCGTCGTTGCTGCTGTTGGTGAGGGCACTTTCGTTGCTGCTGGCGCTGTGGTTTACAGCGGGGAATTTTGCTGGCAGTAGCGGTGGTCCCTGACTGAGTCGGGTGGTTTTGTCAACGTCGTCTGCGGATAGAGACACCGTGCTTCGAAAAGACGTGATCAGCGACAGCGGCTCTCCGTTGTCAAAACTGACCGGTGCTGATGCAGGCGTGGCAGACGACAAAGGCGAAGAAAGACCACCGTCAGCAGCAGCAGCAGCAGCAGCAGCTGCAGAAGGAGCTGCCACCGAGAACGATGTTGACGACGACAACGACGACGTCATGGTAGGTAAGCAAACAGACGTAGCAGTGACAGGCGATGGCACCGATGAGGGATTTGGCATTTGCACTGAATATTGCGGTGGGGTCGGTGGCATCGGCAGATGAACGGCGTGCGCAAGCACACAGTGAAGCAAGCCAGTCAAGTGTTCCTGCTCCAAGACGTCAAAGAGCTCTGAGACACGAAAAGCGCCGCCTAAGCAGCTGGCCATCCGCATGATCTGAATGAAAACAGAGAGATTGAAAGACGAGAAGAAGTGAGGAAATGATTAGCCTTTAAACTGTTAACTGTTAACTGCGCATTTATCCCTTTTGAAATTGCACAATTAGTTATGTTATCAAAATTATCGAATAGGCGAACCAGCAAGTCTAAGAAGTTTAAGCCATCGAGGCGCACAGCTACGGAGGCAGCCGCTTCTGGCGGCACGATCGCTTCCACTGCAGCCCACGCTGCTGACGCAACTTTACCCCCTGCTCCAAGCCCTGCAGCCGCCGCGATCCCTCCCTCCGCAGGCATCACACTCAAGCTGCTGCTGTTGCTGCCTCGTTGACTGTTTCTTCCTCCTCTTCCCAAATCTCCATACCCGTCGATTCTGTTACCGCCGCCGACAGCTGAGGCGCTGTCCTTTCGACGATCGACCGATAGAGCAGCAGGAGGAGCACGCACACTTGGATCTTTCATTCGGACTGCGCTCAAGGAAACATGCCTAGACAACGCCGGAGGAGTGCCAAGACTGCCAAGAGCAGCAGTTGCTGCTGACGACGACGATGATATTGTAGTGTCGCTTGTCGCGCGGAGACCGCCGAGACCACTCGTGCTAGGAAGGGTCTCGAAGTCGATGTCTTGGCTTTTCCGCAGCATGTGAGGCGACAGGGATTCTTGTTTCATGAGGCCCATGGGAGGAAGTGGCGAAGAGGGCATCGACGCCTTTGCCAACTCGGCCGCCAATCCTACGCCGCCGCCACCACCACTTCTAGGTTGGTTCATGTCGAAATCGTCTTCATCCGGCATGGTCGACAGCCGGTGCGGTGGGCCGGAGAACAGCGCGCGATCCAGAGGGGCTCCCCCTCTCAGGAAATCAGCGCTGTGAGGTTGAACAGCACTGGCCACGGATCGTTTTGAATAGCCCAGAAACCTAATTAGACAAGCAAACACGAAATTAAACGCGGCTTTTGTCAGATTGATGTGGCATTTTGAAATCTCGTGCAAACGCTACTGATGCATGCGATTGTTCTGGGAAATAAACATACATCTGAACTGCATCCCCCCACCAAACTGGAATGGGCACGTCAATGCCGCAGGTATCACGAACTCACGGGTTATGTTTGTCGTGCTGGGGCAGAGGCACCGGCGGTCCCCCCGTGCTCGGTTCGTGCTCGTACGCGTCACTCGCTACCCGCCGGAAGTCCAGGCCGCTCTGATTGGCCAGCAGCCTCTGGGCGTGGGAGCGTGCTGGCGAGAAAGAAGGGTGCAACTGCGCCGAACCAGCCGCGAACGACGCCAGGCGCTCGGCGCGCAAGGACACAAACCTAGATGCATTCGCGAGGTTTGATAGGATGTGAGAAAAGCCATCGACGACATCGCAATCACATGGTAGTAGACATCTACACCTGAGAAAACAACGCTTGATGAACGCGGCCATGAAGCTTACCATCTCGAGCCTTCGGTGCCATCTCCACGATCTGCTGACGCTGCTGTCTCCACAGTCCATGCATTCTTCTCACGACTCTTCATTCGGCGGTACACGAGAAGGCTGGTACCTTTTTCGCTGCTTTTGCCACTCATTTCAACATCAGGATCGGACGCATCTCGATTCTGATCACATACGTGCATTGTTGGTCGGATATGAGACGAAGGAACGTCAATGAGCAAAGAAGAGTGGCAGGGAAAGAATTGTAGGCAAGACGAGAAGACTATAGAATGATAGAAAAGTTACGAATCGAGGGGACAACGAAACATAATCGAATGTCAAAGGTATCAAAATCAAGATCATTCACCGGATCATCGAGCTTAGAGCCTCGGAGAGCTTTGGCCAAGACAGCAGACACGCGAGGGTTCCCGAGGCTCCGGCGCTCCATCTGCATCAAGCACACAAACGAAACAAAAGTCAACATGACGGTCATGCCAGCCAATGGGAAGTCTCAGCAGAGAGCATGAATGGAATGCAACAGCAACACCATCATACTTACTACGAGTGGAATACAGCAGCAACAGCATCGAATACTCGCAGAAAATCGCTGTCTAGGCAACCATTGTACTAACTATGAATGCGTCAACCCAAGATCTAATCTCATCCCTGAACTCCGTCCGTTGTGTTATTTCCTAGTCCATTTCTTTCTCTGTTCTAATCCAGCATCCTGAATTACCGCTGCAAATAGGCCCGGCGACGAGTCCACCATTACAGGGGGATTCAAATTTGAGTGGCGACGACCTCGAGACGACGAAGAAGATTTCTTGGCACCATAGGCGCCATTCTTCTCAACGCCATCCTCGTTACGCTGATCGTCGTACGCAGCGTCTTTGCGGGCACACTGGCTTGCGAGGGCTCTCCTCAACAGCGCCATAGAATCTTCGGGCGCCAACGGGTGAATTTGCAACTGGCAATTTCAGCAATCATGACGCACGAATGAAAATTTAGATAACACGGAAAGGAAAAGAAATGACCTCGATGGCCGTCAGTAAGGACACGTTCCCATGGTAGATCATCTGCCAAAGAAAAAAATAGCAGGACGCAACTATACACGTATTCGAAGCACTTAATCACGTACCGTTTGCACAACAGGAAACGTCCAACCTTGGACCAGATTCCCATTAGAATCAGAGGTATGAAAAGGGCTTTCTTCTGAAGCACGGCGCAAGCGCAAATACGCAGGTGGCACTGGCGCAAAGAGTGGTCGATTGGCTTCAAGTGGTCGCATAGCTACTACTATAAGCAGCTGAGACAGAGGTGGCGGTGACTGCTGTGGTACTGCGGTTGATGCACCGCCTTTGATGTCATCGCCTGTGCAAGCGCTAGAACTCTTCATCGCCTGGGCATAAGTATTTCGTTCATTTTTTAATCGTTGGGCGATGCCCTCCATGATGCGCCACCCTGCCGCATCCAAATGTTCCGCGCCATCCAACACTAAAAGAAGCCCTGCACCGCCCCCGGGCAGCCCAGCACTGAGTTCACCACGTGCGCGCATCTCCGCTTCATCTTCTTGTGATGTGCTAGATGCTGCATCGGAAGCAGCACCACCGGCATAGTCAACGCTGTAGAGGTCACCGAAGTCAATACTGGGAGAAGCGGCAGTGCTGCCGCTGCTGCTCGAAAGCGACAGACTGTCGCGACGTTCTTGTTTTAGCTTTTCTTCCTGCCGGCGGACTTCTCCAGGGATGTGCGAAGACGGAGGTGGCGCCACGGACACTCTTCCCATCGCCACTATGAGCTCTGCCAGCATACTTTCATAAATGCGCTGTAGCTCTTCAGGACTTTCTTCCGCGCTGCCTTCGTCAGCGTTGCCGTTTGTGCTGCTGGTGCCAGGGCTGTTTGTGTGGCTACCACTGTGAGGGTCCGGAGAAGCACTCGCTGCTGCAGCTCCCAATGTCGCTGACGCGTCATGGTGAGCTTGCACCGTGCTGTCATCACCGCTGCCATCGAGACTCACGCTGCTCTGAGAGCGCATCGAATACCCCGGAGTAAAAGGCGATGGCTCCGAGGGAGTTGAAGAAAGAGGATCTGGCGAAGTCGAACGCGGAGGCGGTGGCGCTAGATCCGTTCCAAGAAGACGATTGAGACGCCACAGATGAGGCATCAGTTCCGGCGACAAGACTTGATTGGCCACTTCTACCAATTCCGTAGACAGAGAACGGCGCTCCATCGTTGCCGCCACCGCTGCCAAGAACGCTGCCGTTGGTTTTTCATGGGGCATATCGATGGTGTCAGTGTGATAGTCTCGAAAAGAACCGTGGAACTTGTCATCGTCGTACTCGTCGTCATCGTCGTTGTCATTATGTTCGTCTTCAACGCCACCGTCAGTGGCGTTGGTAGCAGCGGCAGTTTCAGTTTCAGATGTCTGGCGCGGAGCCCTGGGAACACGTTTCGAAGCCCGTATTGCATCTTGAACAACTGCGGCTGCACTTGACCTTTTCGCCGCACATCGACCAAGCAAACAGCGGCGCAACAAACTGCCTAACGGTGCTGCCGGCGAGCACCCATCCCCCGATTCTTCCGACAGAAAGCCGGAATAGTTGAGCGCGGAACAGGTGGCCACAGCAACGGCCAAAGGAGGCGGTCCTTGACCGTGTGCCGACCAAAATCTTTGTACATCATCATAGCGATCGGTGTCGCCGACGTCGTTTCCACTCTTTTCATCGTCACTGAGCGTTTCGAAAGCACCTCCTGGTGCATCAGCCACAAGTCGCGACAAGAAACGAGTTTTTCCAGAGCCTTCATATCCTAACAAAAGCATGATCCCACTGGCCGCCACCTGCTGTGATGCTGAAGATGAGTGCAGAGATGCACCAGCTGCTGTTGTAGCTGCTGATGTTGCAGATGACGTTGTTGTTGCTGATGCTGCTACCGTTGGATTGTCGCTTCGGGCACCTTGATCAGCAACTTGAGAGTAACCACATGCTGGGGCAGCATTTGAGGGAGCAATCGCGAGCCGCCGCTCGAGCAAAAGTTGTCGGCACGAAGCATTGGCACAGAGCAGTCCCACAAGGCAGGCGCGCCGCACTAATACCAGATGCACCACTAAACCGCCACCATGAATACTACCATTCATGCCTTCATTAGCACTGCTAGTAGCACTCACACCCCCAATACCATTATACGACATGCTTGAACCAGGGCCGTCTAAACCCTTCAAAAATCGTTGCAGTGGCGGTGGCGCGCGGCCTTCTGAGCCAAAAGCAGCGCCTGCGAACCAGGGAAGTAGCGCTGCTGCAATGGTAGAGCTAGCAGGCACCATCCTGAAGCAATCAAAGAAACATAAGATTGGGTGAACAATAAATCAAAGCAGTAAAGAACAGCTGTACATCAAATGAAGTTCATTTCACAATGACACACACACACAAGCAGGGCATAAAAAGGAAAGGTAACAACGAGGTTCGAAAAGACATACCCGCGCGTGCCGGCAACCATCAACACCACTTCTGACGGCAACCAAGGTTGGCTTCGAGCCAAGGCGGGGTCAGATTCGTCCATTACTTTCCGCCTTGTTGTGCGCCTCAGCCGCCGCGCCCGTGCTCGCTCTTTCTGTTGTGTTGTGGCCCGGCCCATTTGTACTCCGCGTCTACGGATGCTGGTACCATTGTTGCCTCCTCCTCTGTCGTCGTCGTCGTCGTCGTCACTGCTGTTGTCGCTCTCGTTGCATTTACCGCCTTCATCATACTTGTCACCGCCTTCATCATCGTCCTCATCACTAGAGTTTTCGTCTGAGGAATTTCCCCAGAAAGCTCCGTCGAGCTGAGGCGACTCAGGATTACTTTTCCCGTTGGCCCTCTTGCGTCCTTTAGGAGACCAGGGCGACGTTGAAGGTGACGGAAGAGAAGCTCGGAAACTGAGGCTGCGCTTGACGACGGATTTCACTTGCTCTCGCATTGACATCGACTTGGAACTTGATGAAGGCAGCGGGGACCCGCTACTGCTGAGAAATTCCCGAAACGATTTCTTGGCTGACGTCGGACGACTTCCTGGAACTGCTCCGCCTGTCCCAGCAGTTGTGGGCGAATCATCAAGCGGTGGGAACGAATCGCCTCCGGCCATTTTTCTACTGTTTCTGGGCACCGGAGTTCCTAACATGGGCGCTGGCCCTTCTGATTGGAGAGGAGTTTGGAGCTTCGGTGACAAGGGATCAGAAGCAGCAGCAGTGCCATCATCATCATCATCATCGTCGTCGTCAATTTGAGACAATCCACGCAGAGGGGTTTGAAAAGTCGAAGATGAAATCGGCACACCGCGAGAGGATTTCCCGGCAATTACTAGCCTGTCTGCATCAGCACCAGAGGCGTTACCAGAAGCAGCGCCTGATGTTCGCATTCGCAGCCGACGTTGGTGTCGAACTTGACGTTGTTGTTGTTGGCGTCGGTCTGAGCTTTGTCCATCGCCTTCCATCGACAACCACTCACCCGACGCGCCGCGCGTGCCGCCGCCTCGTGCGTGCCCGAGTTGGACTGCTGCGTCCCGGCGGGATGATTCATTCGGCCCAACTCCCACAGCTGTCGCTGCCTCGGCCGTAGATTGATCAACCGCAGCTTTCTGCCGCGTAGAGTAGGCTTCAAGCGACATCGCTAGAACGCTTGCCATGGAGTCGCTCGGACGAATAGCACGAAGTACGGCGTACGGTTCCTTGCTTGAACTTACCTCTGCCGGTGATGATAATGTTGCTCCTGCTATTTCTGGGTCTGAACCTGATGCTTGTGGTGCTCCTGCGGGCCATGAAGCAGCAGCAGCTTTGCCAGCAGCAGCGGCAGCAGAGGCGGTGGAAGCACTTTCAGCATCGAAGCAATCGATCGATAAGCCTCGAGGAAAGTGAACCACAACCGAAAAATTTGGAGGGTGGAAAGGTGCACTAGAAGCACATCCAGCACTTTCTGAAGGCGCAGAGCCAGTCTCAGCTGCAGAAGCAGCAGCGGCGGCACCCGTTGCGTGACCATCACTTGTAGCCGCGCCACTGCCATTATCAGCACTTCGGGTGTCAGCAGTTTTAGAAGCAGTACCCAAGGGAGTGGCACCAGCACTTGTAGTAGGGCTCAGAAGTTGCGCCGGCGGTGTCAAAGGAGTAGCCCATGCAGCTGGGCTGAGAGGTTGGCGCAACGGCCGCAACCGACGCGACGAACGACGATACTGAAGCCGTCCTCCGCCCATCTGTGTGCACACACGTGAAAAAATGGTGAAACGGCACGAGGTTGACGAGTGATGCATAGAAACAGGAAAATTAGATGAATAAGCTGTCTTTTCAACTCCTCTTCTCGGCCTTACTTAATTGGTTCAATGCAAACAAGTTTACCTCGTCCTCGCTCGCTATCGCGTCATCTTCTGCTTCTTCCGCTTCTCGGGCTGCCCACGCAGCACTGCTTTGGCTTTCCTCGTCGTTGTCGTCTTCCGCACTGCTGTATGCATCACTTAGATCTGAAGAACTGCCACTGCCAACTCCGCTGTCCAAAGCTCTTTCTGACTGAAAACTCTCGGCTGTTTGCTTGTTATTCGAACTCAGTCTGGCAGAAGATCGCTTGCGTTTACGGCGACGGCTACGGCGCCGTGCTTTTCGTGCATCAAGGTCTTCTGTACTACCAATAACACCTTTCTGCCTGTGATCTTGAGGCCACCCGTAAGCCATTTGGCTGGAATCACCGGGCACATCACCAAAGAAGCACACACCTTCATCACTGTTGTCTCCGCTGCTGGCTTCGTTGTCGTCGTCGTCGTCATCTTCATCCTCGTCGTCGTCGTTATCGCTCTTGGAAGAATTGTTGACAGCAGCTGCTAAAGACTTCAGACCATCCGCCTGATGCTCCGTGTTCTTGTTCGGTATAGAATCGTCTACAGTCGTAGTTTTGGCACGATTGTCCTCTGCTGCTGCTGCTGCTACCGCGACGGCAGCAAAGTCTCTAGAAGGCCTTCTGTTGTCAGGGCGAGACACCAATTCCAACTCACGAGGTTTGTAAGTCTTGGTCAACTCTTCTGGGGTCGGCGCTGTGATGGCGGCTCCAACAGGAGACGTACTACTCACACTGCTGGCGAAGCTGGCAATGCTGGTACTGCCACGCACACTCGTGGCGGCGGTGTTGTTGTTGTTCGCAGCTTGCTGGGAAGAGCCTGCACTGGGCCTGCGGCTGGATCCAAGCACATTGGGCGTAGAGCCTACGAAAGAAGAGCGCATTGAGGTCCACCGCGTTTGGGGCGGCTCAGGCTCCATTCTGACTTCCACGCGACCGGTTTGCTTCCAGTTCCTCTCGGTAACAGTTGCCAATCGACCAAAGAAACTACTGCCTTCCTTGGCCACGCGCACCAAATCGCCCACTGTTGTAAGGGAACACGAGCAAAAGAAGCGTCAG
>Ga0307930_1001248_pt1 | contig 20306 bp, 25 predicted proteins | sample OrgLakmetageno46_FD_203161 | JGI IMG/M metagenome (GOLD analysis project Ga0307930, IMG submission 203161) | Saline water microbial communities from Organic Lake, Antarctica - #46 | ecosystem: Environmental > Aquatic > Non-marine Saline and Alkaline > Saline | place: Antarctica: Organic Lake...
GTTCAGTCTCCTGGGCACGCTGCGCCAGGAACCTCCGCTTCTCCTCTGGTGTCACTCTAGTGTCGCACCGAGGTGGCCGCAGCTGCGGTTTTCCAATGCTGAAAGGCGCTTTCGTAACGAGCTTAATTTAAGTGGAAGAAGCCACTATAATATTCAGTGGGTTTTTGAAGTTTTTGGTAACTCCAAAGGCCGTAGAACATTCCTCTCAATGGCCCGATTCATTTCTTTGCAAACAGTGGCATAGCGCTTAGTTTTTTTTGAGTTCATACTTATGGGAAAGGCCAGGTAATGAAAGTAGCATTTAGTCCAGGTAGAGGACTGTAACTTGTTTGTCGAGGGACTTGGCCTCTTTTGTGGCTTCAATAACGGTGAAGGAATCGTGAAAAGCGAAAGCGATGAGGGCATCTGCACGGCTCAGAAGGTCGGAGTTGCAGAGGCGCGACGCAAGGTCCAAGGACATGACGTCATTGAATGGGCAGTCGATGACATCTTCCACCTGAGACACGTCGCATCGCATAGTGAATTGGTGGCTTCGTTATTTAATAATAGTACTAATTTCTTAGCGTTCATTAAACCAACCCCCCCCCCAAAAATGATAAGAAATAAAGAATGAGACCGAGTTGAGACTATCTCACTACGTATACCTTGGCGAGGAGTTCCTGCGTCTCTTCTGGTTGCTTGGACAATGACTGCGGCAGCACCACGGTCAGCAAGTCTTGCCGTTCAGCGCGCAGGGCGCCGCGAATGGCGGCAGCATTTGTGCCAGGCGCACCCGAAGTAAAAATGTGGTTCCCCGTGAGCACTAACGCGTAGCTCAGCAGTTCAATGATTTGCTGGTGCATGAACGACCCATGCCGCGTGCCCAAAATCACGTACTTGCGGGGCCTGCGACGGTGGAGAACAGCAGGCCAACCGAGGCAAACACATTACATTCAAGAGAGATTCTTGTGTGTGAAACATGGAGCAAAGGTGAGTTGTCTTGATCACTCTATCAAGACACGATTTAAAGTAAATCAATGAGGAGCATTCGAAGAAACATAAGAGCTCAGGAATAATCAGCGAAGTCCCCGCGCCAAAATTAAAACTCCCAACCACCTTCAGGACCGGCCTTACCCCGTGTTTTGAATCGCTTGAAGTTCTTTCAAGATGGTTTCAGTCGAGTAGCTCTTTTCTTCCTGCTTTTCTTGCGGTTTGCCCACGTTTGGGGATTCCTTTGGGATTGTCAGTGTGTCGCCACTCGATTTCCGCAAGGGAACGCCCTTGGGCTGCCCGACTCGGCGGTCTGCCATCGTAGTCAATTCAGGGCCTGTCTGTTCGCTTGCCGCCTCGAAAGGCTCTCCTGCACCGGCCGCATGAACCTCAGTGGCCCCTACTACGTCATCACCATCATTTCCGTGGAGCTCAAAGAATCGCCGCGTGGAGAATCGTCTAAAACGTACAGTCCCAAATCCACAGCTATCACGTGTACTTCCGTAGGAACTTGGTGTAGCAATCCGAGCGCGCGTTGGTAGTTGTTGTAGCGCATGTACTGAAGAGCAGCGATATACTAAAGAAGCCTGCAAATTGCAACCGCAGACGAGTTGAAAACTTGGCAAGTGCGTGGTACGGGCACATATTTAGAAAACGTGACAAACAATGATCATGAGGCATAACTCACGATCCAGAAGAATGAAGCAATCGTGATTCTAGGCATGGTCAACACAGCTTGACGAGGAGTGCTAGCTGCCTTTGACTAAACCCAGGGCTTCGCGAATTCTTTAAGTGTGCTGTTAAATGCAGTCAACAGTCGCCCCGCACTCTAGTTTGGATCTCTAGCAATTGCGACAACAAGTGCGACAGTCTGTGATCCCGTGATGTGCTTGCTAACCGATTTCCTGATCTCTGGATTTTGAGTTTGGATTTTGGATCTTTGGATTTCTTTGTACAAGTTTTGGAAGTCCACGCCACGACCTTTCCTTTACCTGCTATTGCTACGTGGCTCTCGATATTGAGGGTTCTCCGCGCTTTACCCGTGGCGAAAGCAATCGTTTGCCTCACCTGCTTGATTTACAAGACTGCTCCTTCAACTAGTGGTGCTCGAGGTCTTGGACTAATTCTATCGATTCAGTATGAGCGCTGCAGAGCAGCGCCGACTGCTTGCTGAGTTGATGGGCTCAGCGGATGCAGGCCCTCCGCAACCTGAAGAGAAGGGTAGCAACGAGGAAGCCTCCAAAAGTAGTCGTCTTTCTAGGTACTTGTTGTGTAATTTATTTTTTCTCTGGGGTGGTAGGCAACTTATTGTTGCTGCTTTGTTTTTGTCTCCGTACGCAGGAGTGATTCACCGGAGAAATGCAACGAACGAGAATTTGATGCTGACTCTATTTACGGAACCCAAGAAAGAGAATTTGATGCCGATTCCATCTACGGTGACCACGGAGGCGAGCGAGGCGGCCGTTCCGGTATTCGGTTTAACCCTAGGCTTGAGCTGTTTAATATGTGGTATAACTATTCTTCTTCTGTAGTCGTCAACTTATATTCATGTACGTCTGCACCATAATCTTCTTGAAATCACTGAGTGCACCTCTGATTTGTGTCGCGGCAGATGACGACAGCAAAAGCACTTCGAACAAAAGCGGTTTGCCCGAAGGTTACGGCCCTCCGATGGCCAACATCATTGTGTTTGGCATGCCCTGGAGCAAAGATAACCGCTCGGCTGTGAAAGCGAAACTTCGGAGTGAAGCTGCTCAGCACGGCGAAGTCCTGAGCTTAACCTGGGGCAGCCGCAAAGGCACTTGCTTCCTCTCAATGGCATCCCCTATCGATGCGTCGAATGTGATCGTCAAGGTGAAAATCTATTTCGATTCGCACCGATCAAACCTTCAATGCTTAGTGTTGCTGACGAATGCTTCATTGCTTACCTGCATTCAAGAAGTCGTTTGCACCGCGTCTGTGTTGTTTCAACGTTCGTATACACTCGATGTGTCTATGTCTTTGGCTGAGCGCCTTTGTTGTCATCTTGGCGTGCTCTAACCCGCACTCCCTCAAACTCACTTCATTGGAATTGCAGATGAACGAGAAGAGCTTTCTGCTCCCTGGCCATGGCACCAAGCTTCTTAAATTCAAATTGGACCGAGACCAAGGCCGTACTAGGCCGGACCCCGAAGAATTGCGTGGAGAATACCAAAACGAGCCCCGGTTTGCTGGAGGACATAGGGACGAAGAAATGATGCCGCCGGTGAGAAGATGAGAGGAAGAAAAGAGGAAGGGAGCAACGATGTAGACGGTTGAAATACCTTCTTTTCGTGTTACAATGCATACGCATACTTCAATAGGAAACTAATATTACAAGGAACCGCTGTTTCATCGTGTGCTCTTTTTTTTCTTCCTTTCAACGCGTTGATGGTGTGGTGGAATTTTTAACTTGCTTCCTAGGTGTCGTTCACCTCACGGCAAGGGAAAATGGCCGAGCAGCAAGAGGTGGAGCGTGAAAAGCGGTGGCTCATGGACACCATGTGCTGGTGCTCGATTTGCGACTCGCGGGAGCACACTGAAAAGGTATGCACGAAAGTAATCTCACTAAGTACTACTTCTACTGTTGGTACCTAGCTCTTTGTTTCAAGCTTCTTTCCTTCTCCTATCATTTAATTTCCCCTGCTCTGCTGACCGTCTACCCTCCTCTAACCTCTTTTCCTCCTTTGTTCGTTTCACCCCCACCACCACTGCTGCTCAGTCGTGCTCCGTCGACGTGCCCCAGTACCACGAGCGCGTCGCGCTGGGCTACATCCCGGCGGGCGCACCCGTCGACGACCAAGGGCTCATTTTCGGCCCGTTGCCGCCGGAGTTCGAGGCCAAGAAGCAAGCTGCCACTGCTGCCGAAGAAAGCGCCGCCGCGGCCTTGGCGCAGCAACAAGTCCAAGCAGCGCTGGGGAAGTTCCCGATGCTCGCAGCGATTCAAAAGCAAGCGCAGCAAGCAACTGCTCCTGCGCCTGCGCCTGATCCTCCTCCTCCTCCTCCTGCTGCTGTGCCCTCACCGGCACCAGTGGCACCAGTGGCGGCAGCACCAGCGGCCATTCCAGCTCCAGCTCCTGCACCAGGAGCTGTCCCTAAAAAGCGGAGCTCTTTTTCAGATGCCCCTCCACCACCAGCCCACTCTTCCAGCAAGCCCTATGCTTCTTCTTCTTCTTCATCATCTTCTCCTTCTTACTCCAACGCACGCAGCGTGTACCCTCCACGCCACCACTCGCCCCCGCAATTGTCGTCGCATTCGGCGTCTTCGCACTCTTGGGACTCGAGGAACGACTACCGCAACTCTTCTTCGTCTTCTCACTCGAGGAACGACTACCCCACCGGCGGGCGTGGGTTCAATAGTAGTAGTAGTAGCAGTAGTGGTAACTTCAGCCACCAGAAACGGAGCGCGCCGCCTTACGATGACTACGGTCACAGCAATCACGGGAGGCCGCGGCCCCGTCCTTCAGGAGGAAGCAATTGGGACAATCATTCGCAGTACGACCCCCGGCGGCGGTATTGAGTTGAGTTGCAAACATGTAGGAGATTCGGTCAGTCAGATGGGAGCTGGCTTCGCGATGCACGTGGAGACGGGCGATATGGATATCGCGATATTGATATGACACCCCTTCTCTGTTCTCTGTTCTTGTGGTACCAGAGTTGCACAGAAAGGCAATTCGGGCTATAGTTCCTACAGGGTCTCAAGAAAAGAATATCTGAATCACTATTGACCTATTGTGCTTTTGGTTAGATCAAACTCGCAGCAATCAGCTCAGAAATCAGAAATCCCATATACATATGCGGGCCTCTACCCCAAACCCCAGCCCAATATTACGATACTCGATCCTCGATGGGTAAGTATAAGATATACGGTATACTCAGTTGTAAGTTCCAATGCGGCCAGTCGGCCATTGCCATAAAAACCATATACCGGTATACTGGATAGAAGTTAGAGTTAAACTATTTCAGATAACAACATACCCATATGTGGGCGACGGCGATAATCCATAGTCGATAATTAGAATTTAGAAGTCTACTAGAACTGAAGGAAGATTCCTGATTTCCAGTCCGCGGTATCCGGAGTATCAATCAGCCAATTACTATGCCTATAACAACAGAGGCCATGCACTAGTATTATGATTTATGGCTGCTGCCGTTTTTGGGCGGCGGTGGTACCGTAGGCGGCGGCCCGGGCTTGGGCCGGTCACCCGTGAGCTCAAACCCGCGAAACACCGGCCATTCGCGGGTCACAATCGGCGGGGGCGGGCCTTTGCGCCCACTGCTGCCTGGTGCATTATAGGCCTTGGCACGTTTTAAACCCTCCGCCGTGGCAGACGCCGGCAAGGCAACCGCCGACAGCGCTTGCGAAGTCATGGCTTCCCCGCGGCGGCTGCGCTTGTAAAACTCCATCGCCAAATCGCGCTGGTCTTTCCCGAAGTTGCCAATGCCCAGCACTGGCTCGACCCTGGTCTTGGTGACCCCATCTGCGTCCCGGTACTTTTTGGGGCGGCACGGGTGGAACGGGGGCTCGTAATCACGGCGCTCCGCCCGGGCCCAGTCCAGACCCTTGAAGAATCCGTGGGACTTGATTTGGTTGGCCGTGAAGTACCCCAGCCGCCGGGCTACTACCTTCTCCAGCAGGCCTTTCAGCAAGCTCGCAGCCAGGGGGCTCAAAAAGTCGGGCAACTCCACTTTCCCCGACCGAATTTCGGCGCGTAAGGCGTCGTCGTCATCGGTGCCCACGTTCCGCCACGGGAAATGGCCGGTCAAGAGCTCGAACGCAATCACCCCTAAACCCCACCAGTCGCCCGCGAAACTCCCCTGCTGGTCGAGGGTTTCGGGCGGCACAAACGCGAGGGAGCCGCAGGGGGACATGGGCTCAAGTTCGGGCACCATTTTGTCCCTGGGAGCGTCGTGCATTGCGCTCAGTTCGGAGCTGTTTCGAATCCGCTTGCAGAGGCCAAAGTCAATGAGCTTCAAGTGGCCCGTCATGTCCATCATGATGTTCTCCGGCTGCGTTTTACAAGGAAACGAAAAATAAAGAAAATTGATTACGATGAAAAAAAAAGGGAAACAACGAGACTTGCGAGATTACACACAAGACCCTTCGGAAAGTGAAAAAAAATCCAACATTACAAAAACGCAACACAAACACGTGAGCTATTTTTCCCTCACCTTAATATCACGATGCACGTAGCCGTGCTTGTGCAGGTGCTCAATGGCCAAAGTAATTTGCGTCACGTAAAAGCGCGCTTGACCATCGTTGAACCGGTCGATTTTGCTGAAAATGCGAAAGCATTGGTAGCACAAGTCCCCACCCGCGCAGTAGTCCATCAAAAAGAACAGCTCCGAGTCGGTTTGAAACGCGTTCGTGAGGCGAGCTATGAACGGGCTCGGCTCGAGCTTCTGCAAAATGACGCGCTCCACCTGCAATCGCTTCCGGTGCTTCGGCTCGCGCATCATCGACTTGCTGATCACTTTCAGCGCGAAAAACTCCGAGTCGGTCTTGCGCTGCACCAGCATCACTGCGCTGAACCCCCCTTTCCCCAGGCCGTAAATCACCGACAAGTCGGCCATGTCCACGCTCGCGGGGGGCACCAAGAAGGCCGTGGAAGGGTCCTCTCGGTCAACGTCCACGTAATCGCCGTCCTTGTTGTCGTCGCGCCACCGCGTTGCTTCCGCCACGTACACTGGCTTTGCTGGCGGCGGCTTGTCTTTCGACAACGACGACGACAAAGAGGACGGTGGCTTTGGAGGCACGTCAGCAGCAGCAGCGGTGGCACCCGAGGAATTCGTAGCGGCCTCGACTGGAGGCGCTGGCGGATTTTGCGGGTCTTTAGCGTCTGCAGTCACAGCAGCAGCAGCAGCAGGCTCTTTGCTCTTGTCACTGTTGCGAGCGGTCGTCGTCGACGACGACGAAGGAGGCAACTCCCGCGCGCTCGAGCCAGGCCGTCGGCTGAGGGGAGGCGGTGCTTTGCGCGCAGGTGACGGTGCCGCTCGACCTACCGACGCATTCGAGGAAGCAGTAGAAGATGAGGCTGTTGTTTTGCTTTCTGTTGGAGCTTTCTCGTTGGCTCGCGGGCTGGCAGGCATCATGGGGTTGCGACGAGGGCTAGACTCTTTGGGTGCTTCGTCTCCTGCTTCTCCAGGGGCTGCATCCGCTGTTCCGGCTTCGTCCTTCTTGGAAGCTCCTTTCTGGCTACTGCTGCTAGCGCTGCTGCTGCTGTGCGCAGGCTCGTTGCTGTTTGCTTTGGATGCCCCACCACTTGAGGTTGTGGCCGCTGTAGTGCTGCTGCGCTCTCGGCTAGAATCTGCCTTGCTGCCTGGAGACGCCTGCGGTAAGAAACGGCCACTACTCGACCCGCTGCTGTTGCTGCTGCTGTTTGGTCGCATGGAAGGAGCAGCGGCGATTCGGCCGGGAGGCAGCGACCGAGGTGCCGACGCAGACCCGAGCCTTGAAGTTGGACCACTCCCAGCCCGGAGCCCCCCTCGTGGTGTTTCTCCACTGTTGGATCCATTGCCACCACCGCCGCCGTTCACCGGATCTCGCCCGAAGGCCGCAGGGGGCCTCGCTTTCGGGTTAGAGTCGTAACGCTGAATCAAGCTTCCGATGGCGTCCGCGTCCGATTCCGGAGACTTGAGGCTCATAGCGACCATCTTTTTGGACTGTGGCGAGTTGTTAGCGCCGTTCTCAGCGTTGCCGCCACCATTTTCGGTGGAAGAAGATGAAGAAGAGGGCGCTTTGCTGTTGTCGTTTTTGACTCCTCCGGCAGCTGAAGAAGACGAACTGGGGCCAGTGCGCAGCGAGGGAGCTTTCGCAGAGCTGCCACTGTTGAAACTGCCCCCTGTAGGTCGGCGCAGGGCCCGGCTGGTGCTGGCTGCCCGTGGTGAGGACGCAGACGGCGCCATGTACGACGACGACGAACCGCTGCTGCTTTTCGCGTCGCCACCAGCAGCTGGTGGTGGGCGCCCCCCGAGGGGGGTGGAGCGGTTGGCGGGGCCAGGTGGCCGGTCGCGCGGTGCGGACCCACTGCGCAACGCAGCCAAGGCGCTGCGGCCCGAGCCCGTGCTGCCTGTGGGGGGAGGTGGCGGCCGCGCGCGCACTTTGCTGCTACTGGTGCGCAATGCTCCTAGGCCGCTTGCGGCACCACCGCTACTGCTGCTGCTGCTAGTGCTGCTGCTGCTGCTGGGTGGTGGCGGCCCCGCACCTGTCTTCGCCATGTTCTCCATCAACTCTTCGATTTGCTTGACCCGAGAGGCCGTGGCGGCATGCTTGGCGCGGGCCGAGGACTCGCTGCTGTTGTCCGTTGAATTGTCGTTGGAAGTGGAAGGGTCTGCACTGCTGCTGTTCTCGTTGAAGTTGCCCGCGAGAGTGCCCATCTCGCTTCGCAAGTCTGCCGCATGGGCAGCCAGGGCAGTATAAGACTCCAGGGCTTCTCCTGTGAGGCCTGCAGGCGGCGCTTTACTGCTGCTGGAAGGCGCATTGGAAGCGGAGGAAAAAGACGACGACAGCGACGACGCAGATGAAGATGAAGGTGCCGCAGCCGCAGCAGAAGGGCGCCGCTGGGGGCCGCCTGCGCCTCGAAGTCCATCAGCACCATTGGAAGCACTGGTGGTGGTGCCACTGCGCGCCGCGGCTACTCGCGCAGCGACGGCGTTGCGCGTGGAGGCGGCAGATCGTGGCGAGCCCGGGAGCGTGGTGGTCTTCTTGGCCGAGTCTCGATTCCAAGATGAGGAAGAGCTGCTGCTGCTGCTGCTGCGCGGAGGTGTTCTCGCGGACGCCAGAGCGTAAGACGACGCTGACGACGACGTTGAATAGGAAGAAGATGGCTGCGCGGCATCCAGCGCACCTGACGATGGTCGGCTGGACGAGCGGGCGCTGCTTCTCGCCGCTGAACGGTCGCGGGAGACCGACGGGTTTCTCGACGCAGAGGAACTGGTGCGCGCATTCGACGACGACGGCAACGACGACGCTGCATGCGCAATGTTCGCAGCGTTGCTGGCTTCCAGCGCGGCAATGGCGTTGCGCACGGTGGACGACGATCGCTCGGTGGAGGGGGCCCGGGCCGCGCTGCTGCTTCGCTCTTGTGACCCGCTCACGCTGGCGTCGCCAACTCCGCTGCGCTGCTGCTGCTGCCGCTGCTCGTGCTCCCGCTCGGCGCTCGGAGACCGCAGCGAGAGGCGCTGCTGCTGCGCGGACAAGCCAATCGCAGACGCGCCCCCAAAGAACGGCCGCGACGCAGAATTAGAGCGTGACCCCGAGGGGCTAGCAGGCGGCGCCAGCGACGCGCGATTTCCCGAGCTAGCCGACCGTGGAGACGACGTGTCCCGCCGCTCTCGCGCCAGAGCTGCAGCCCCAGCAGCGTAGCTCGAGCTGCTGCTGCTCCCGCTACTGGCTGGTAGCGGGCTGCCTAAACCGCTGCGCTCTAAAGCTGCCTGCTTGGCCGCTGCGCTCCGCGCCCGCAACCGCTCGGAGGCCGTCATGCCAGACGCGCTGCGAGGTGACGAAGACGAAGATCCTGCCAGGCTCCCGCTTGTTCCATTTCCGCTGCTGCGGCCAGTAGAAGTGCTTCGCGGCGACGAACCAGAGGTGTTCCTCAAGTTTTCGAGGTAGCTTGAGCCCACAGAGGATGAGCTGGACGGCGCGCCATAGCCAGAGGAGCTCTTGGCGCCACTGGTCCGACCACCTGTCGACGCTTGACTCCGGCTCTGCGGTCTCGGCGCATTGCGCCCTACGCTTCCATAACTACTGCTGCTGCTTCCAGACAGCAAGTCGAGGCCGCTGCCCCGCTCCTGGGATGACCGATCTCGCCTCTCAGTTGACGGAGACGCACGGGCTAGACTGCCGTAGCCACCGCGCTCCATAGAACCCGACATTCGCGCCACTGTGGAGCTCGCAATGTCTTTTGTGATGCGGTCTGAGGCAGACAGGGACGCATTGAAGTCCAGGTTGTTGCTTCGGTCGCTATTCGACGCTTTCGTGGCCGATAACTAAACAACAGAGGCCAACCGCGGTGTTTTGCATGAGAAATGGATGATAATGATTTGACTTTGCTCAGCAACTCAACCCTGCCTCAACCACACCAGATAGGCAGATGAAATTGAATTTTTCAGTGTTCTCAGGTCCATCATCGGCCACGAACACACTGGCTGGCTTAAGCAACGGTACACATGGAAATATTGACAAGCACACGCGCAACGATATCATAAGCTGACAAGCGAAAGACCCACCGGACGTGTTGTCCTGGAAGGCGGTGAGGGCAGCACACGCGTCGAACGCGTTGCTGACGCCGGCACGGACGACGATGGTCGTGCCGTCGAGGCTTTCATTGGAAAGCAACACCCGAGACAGCACCAAGCTGAGGAACGACTGCCTCCTCCTCAGCTCTAAAAATGCAGAACCAATGATTAACGACGAGAAACGACTTCAAAAATAAAAAAAGGACTGGGTGTTCCGTCGTCTTGAAACTTCTCAGTTCGCCAGTCTACAAAGCCCATATTCCCCCTTTTGGGGTTCCACAGCTCTGGTGCTCTGGTTGGTCGCGAAGTCGCGAACGTCGAACTCAAACCGCAAAAACACTTAACACTGCTGTTGTGACGTTGCGTCTCTGCAGCGGCTCCCGATCTCTTCGAAGAGATTGCCTCACGCCATTCAAGCCTACATCTACCCGTTCGTAGTTTTGATTATTTTGCAATGGCGGTTCCCGTGACTCAATTCGAGAAAGACATCAAGAAACTGTGCGATGAAATCGACAAGAACCCAGGCGAGGAATGGAAAAAGCGAGTGAAGGCGATGCAGGCGATGACCAAGACCATTGAAGGGTGAGGAGAATGAAGCATGATTACTTTGTAGGCAGATGTTCCTCCTATTTAAAGCGGTCCAAACCGCTGCTGCTCTTTCTCTGCCTAGCCAAAGCATTCACCTACCTATGACCGTTACCCCAATCATCTGGGATCATCAGTTGCGACACAACTTTAGTTCACGACATTCATTCCAATACTTCGCTTGTTATGATCATAGAATGGACGATGTCGAAGACGACCCAGAAGTTTGGACGGCAAACTTATTCCGAATCATGCAGATTACAATGCAGAACCAGATCAAGGACTTACGCTCGGGAATTACTATGGAGGTAATGGTTCTGCTGCTGAGCATGCTACGACGCGTGTGTCTATCGACTTGGTCACTGTCTCCACTTCTCGTCCTGCACTTTTTTACTGCCTTTTTTTTTCAACAGGTCAAATGGGTGATGATTGCGATGGCCAAAGCTGGCGGCGACGCAGTGGGACCGTTTTTCCTGAACCAACTCCCCACGATTCTAGAATGCGTGAACAGTGGGAACAAAGTGATTTTCGGGCACATGGACGAAGCGATGTGCACGGTCATTCCCCTGGTCCGGATCAAAAAGTTTTTACTGACTCTGAACAAAACGGCGCGAGAACACAAGTCCGTGCAGTTGCGGGAATTTTGTGCAAAATACATTTTGCTCGCGCTAGGCAACTGGGGCAAAGCTTTCCTTTCCAAAGACAAGGAAGATTTGGCCGAAACCATCAAAAAGATGCTGTCGGACGCGTCTCCCAACGTGCGGACCCACGCGCGAGGCGCTTTCTTCGAGTACCAAGCGGTGTTTCCCGAGGAAGGCGACGAGCTGATGCGACGGCTGGACTCCCGCACCCAGAAATTTTTGGGCCAATTCCAGGCCGAAGGGGGGAGCGTGAGTGGGAGCTTAGGGAAGAGCGCCGGCCGCTCCGCCCCCAAGAGCTTCAGCGTGGCTCCTGGCGCAGCCGAGAAACGGGCACCTCCGCCGGCGCCTGCAGCCCGCACTGGCCTGACCCCCACCGCGTCGAGCAAAAACTCCGCGTCCGGCGGCAGCCCTCGCATGCTCGGCTCGTCGGACAAGCGCTCTCCCCAGGCGGCCAAGAGCGCTGCCGCCGCGCCTCAGCCCGAGCTGCTGGCGAGTTTCGAAGAGGGCAACGAGGACGAGCCGAGCCTCCCTGCCGTGGGGTCCCAAGTGCGGGCCGACGTGCGGGAGGGGACTTTCATTGGGCGGGTGCGCTTCGCGGGAGAGACCGCGTTCGCGAGTGGGGTGTGGCTGGGCCTGGAGCTCGATTCGCCCGACGGGAAAAACGACGGCGCGGTGGGCGGGCAACGCTACTTCAACTGCGCGAAAAACTACGGCTTATTCGTGCGCCCCAACCAGGTGTCTGCCCACAGCGGAGGCGATCCTCTGCCGCCACCGCCGCCGTCTGCGTCATCGCGCAGTGGCAGCAGCGCTTCAGGAGGCAGTGACTGGCAAGGCATGGGCAATGCACTGTTGCTGGAGCACAAGAAGCACATCGACGCGGTTCTGAGCCAGCTGCGCGAAGAAATGGAGTTGTTGGCGGACTTCGAGCGGATGCAAGATCGCCTCACGGTGGAGCGAGTGAAGAGCTACAACGAAGCGATGCGCGCATGCGTCGAGCACCGGGACGAATTAAGCAGCGAGTTTCAGGCAGCGGCGATGGCGGCTTACGACAAGCACGGCATCCCCCACAAGCACCTTTCCCTCAGTTAAGCAGGGTATTTTTTTTACTACTTCATCATCTATCGCCGAGAAGAGCAATTGCACTTGGGGTGCGGTAATGTGGTTGCCCCGTTGATTCTTTCCCAGGAAGAGCGTCATGCAGAAAGAATGGCACGAGGTAACTTTACCATTGGACGAAGAAGGCCTTCTGAAACTTCTTGCCAAAATTTTGACTTGTTTGGATTTGTCCAGTTATCCAAACATAACCCATACGACATGCGATTGCGCTTTCTCAGACTTCGGAGTCCCAGAGACCCAATTCCTTTTTAAGCCCTCTATCCAAGTTCCATGCAAATGCACACAGAGGTCCAGATACGTAAATTATAAAAATCGCTAGTTTCGTAATTTCACTAAGCACTAAGGCCCTTCCCCTTCTTACTTCTTAGGGAGTTATCGTCCTCCGAATTCTGAATTGAAGTATCAAGTATTTAGGAGGGAAGTGGTGGGCGGTAGATTTCTTTCCCTTTTACTTACAACGCGGAACGCACCGCCGTTATCGGTTATCGGTATCGAAATAGCTCGGCTTCGTTTTCGATGTTATCAACTGGCAGTACGTCTGGTTCTAATGCCTCAAGTATCGGAATCAACTGGAGCTCAAATGTTGAAGCCAAAGAGCCAACACCCTAAGCCCTATTCGTTCATGAGCTTCACGAACTCAGTCTTCGCTTTCGTTTTCGAAGCGGTGACCGCGGCTTTCTCTAATTGCGCCACGTCACTGGCCCTCAGCTTCCAGCCGATGGCGCCCGCGACTTCTCGGGCGTCGGCGGCGGTGTTGACACCCGCCAGAGGAACGGCTCCTTTGGCGACGACCCAATTGAGTGCCACTTGAGCCGGCGTGGCTTTCACTTTCTTTTCTTCCCCCGAAACGGGGTCCACGATGGTTTCGCCACGGCTGCTCACCGAGCGAGCCACGGATTCGAGCGCAGACGTCAAAGGGTACGCCTGTGCTTGACCGAAGAGCAAAAAACAGAAGGCGTGAGGTGCAGAGATTGCATGGAGTGTCATTGGTGACATCAGATAGGCATGCGACCCAGGTCACTTCTATAGACACTTGTATGAGCACATGATGCGTGGTTGATGTACACGTAGTAAAAAATCTTGCCTTCCGGAGCTCGGCAGCGGTGAATTTTTGGGTCTGCCTTGGGTTTTTCAAGAATTTCCCGCCCGTGGGGTTGGTGGCGGTGTAGCGCCCGCTGCACAGGCCATGCGCGAGGGGGGCCGCGGCCAACACTTGCACGCCGAGCTTCTTGCAAGTGGCCACGGTGCCGTCTTGGAGGGCTTCTTGGTTCAACAGCGACACTTCCACCGTGTTGCTGACCAAAGTGACCCCCCGGGACGCCAAGTACGCGTGCGCCGACTCCACTTCGGACGCACTGAATCCTACCACGCCCACTGCGGAGCACAGTCCGCGGTCTTTGGCCCGTGCAGCGCCTTCTAGCAAGGCTTTGGTCCCGCCCGGGTACAAGAAGCGCTTGGACACCTGAAAGGAGGAAAAGTGAAGAAGACGGAAGAAGGTGAAGAACCAGAAAACAAGTTTTGACACAAGGAAGCAAGCTGGCACATACAATAGGTAAGATAGAAGTGTAGAGGGGAAAGAGGTATCGCTCCTAGGAACACCGAACTTGCAGGGACTAACCAACCGTGCAATGAAGGCTCGCTCATTGCTAACCCATACAAATACAAGTGTTTCATCACACCTGGTAAAGGTCGACTTCAGCTAGGCCCAATCGGTCAAGGCTGCCTTGCTCGAGCGCGTTCACGACCTTCGTCCGCCCACCAGACAGCAAGCCCGGCGCGTAGGTGGTTGCCACGAATGGCCGGGAATCGTCTTTCCGAGAGGCCGCAAACTGACCGAGCAACTGTTCTGCAGAAGCCCCAGCACCTCGGGCTTGCTTACCGTACGCTTGAGACGTAGCAAAAAAAGTCACGCCAGCTTCACAAAGAGCGTTATAAGCATTCTTCAGTTCTTTCTTAGAGTATGTTGTGTCCCCCCAAGAAGCAGTGCCAATGCCCATGCTCGGAAGCGAGAATTTCGCGGCCTTCAACTTGCTACTGCCTTGTGCTTTCTTGAGGTTAGATAGCGACCACTTGTCGTCTTCGTCGTCGTCATCTTCTAATTGAATGCCCCCTTCTTTCTTTGACGCTTGAAACTTCGAGAGCGACCACTTGTCATCGTCGTCGTCTCCTACAACGTCATCTTGACTGGTCTTAGCTCGCAAGGGCAGTCGAAGCTTCGACGGCGACAGCGTCACGAAGGCGCTAGTGCAGGGTAAAAGAAACACGAGTTTTTTAAGGGCTAGACTCATACTGCTTACTTTTCAAATCTCAGCTTGGAAATAGTGTGACTCGCGGCTTGCGACACGAAAAATGAAGCTCAAGGGGTGTCAACTGGCTACGTAGCTACGTTTTGCATGTACAGTATATACATACGTACAGTGGCGTGGGTGGGCACGTGGGCACAGTTTAACGATCTAATTAGCGTGCGCTCCAGTGCAAGAATCGCTGTCTCGCTGTTTTGCTTTGAACATCATTACTTTACAATAATAGTAAGCCTCTCAGTCCTGGCAGGACATTAGATTGCCGCGAATACTTCAGATACTATTCTACTTCGAAGACAAATTTTAATTGATAGTTCACCATGGGCAAGTCTGAAACCCAAAAAGTGGGCAAGAAAAAGGCAGTGAAGCTCTCACGGCTCGCAGGCAAGAAGGGGGGCAGCAAAGCTGTCGAGAAGGGCAAGGGCGGCAAAGGTAGCATTATCAGCGACGGCGGCAAAGGCTTAAAAGGCGGCAAAGGCGGAAAAGGTGCGTAGCAAAATTCTATCTAGTAAAGTTCCTAACTTCAGAAGAAATGTGAAGGAGTAGCTCATTGTAGGCTCTTCTGCTTGACGGGTCAATGCGAACTCTAGGTAGCAAAGCTGACGGCAAAGGCAAGGGCAAAGGCAAAGGCAAGGGCAAAGGCAACAAAAGTTCTCGCCCACAGCAAGACTCAAAGCCCGCTCCTGGCACGGAAGCTGGTGTCGATCCTGAAGGCGAGGGTGCTTACGAGGACGACTACGAAGTGGGCTCCGAAGACGAGAACTTCTTTGCAGAGCACGCCAAGTACTCTGACTTTTTGTCGAACCTAGAGATTGAAGCGCCCGTGTCCGGAAAGATTAACTCACGCAAAGAGCGAGTGGAAGTGCAAAAAGCAGTCGCAAAGAGCAAGAAACAAACGCAGCAGGACAGGGCGAAGTTTCAACAGAGTCGGTCCGCCGGAAAGACGAGCAGCGGCGAGGAAGAAAGCAGTGACGACGACGACGAGGAAGAGGAGGAAGGTAGTGACGATGAAGACAGAGGGCAGCGATCTATGGCGATAGTGGAGCGTAATGGGCGGCGAGGTGCAGCGCAGTGGAACAATGATGACGACGACGATGATTACGAAGAACAAGCTTCAAGACGGGTATGGCTATCACTTAGACACCGCATCGACTAGTCATATCTACGGCTATACCATTTGCTCACATCGCCTGACTTATTCACACCCTAGAAAAGAAATCCTTATTTTTACTCCCTTACTGTTCCTCTGTTTTTCTTTTTTGCTCACTCATGTGACCCAGCGAGGTCTTCCAGTGAAATTGCCCGATGGGTCAGTCGAGTACCTCCACGCACAGCCTACGAAAGCACTAGCCAGTGGCCCGCGTGAAGCAGCTGCTTTGAAGAAGCAAGCCAAAGCAGAGGCGGCTGCAGCAAAGGCGGCTGCAAAGGCTAAAGCGGCTGGAGTCGAAGAAGAAGAAGAGGAAGAAGACGTAAGTAGTGGGCTGAGCCAGCGAGCAAAAGCGAAAATGTTGAAAGCAAAAGCAGCAGCAAAAGAAGAAAAGGATGGCGTAAAGGAAGCTGAAGAGGAAGGCTGGGGATCACCCGAGGATGATGACGAGGAAGAAGAAGAAGAAGAAGAAGAAGAAGGAAGAGCAGACGAAGCGCTCAGACTCAGCCATCAGGAGACTATGCACACCCTAACAGAAGCCCAAGAAGCAGAAGAAAGCGACCCGATGGAGCTTCAAGAAGCCTTACGCGCGCGGGTAGAAGCCCAGAAAGTAAACATCGCCACCCTGTGCGAGGCGGTGCTGGAGGCCCCCGAAGAGCACCTGGCCCCGAGCCGGGCGCACCCCAAAGGGTGGTCCACGCTGACGCAGCTCTTCGATTTGGCGAAAAACGACCCCGACGCGACGGTATGCCAGAAAATGACGACACAATTTTAGACAAATAATCAGAAGTAGAAGCCGATAGTACAAAGACGGGCAATCAACCAAAAATACTTTGTGATTCTGCAATTTTTCTAATTTGAACTACCTTTTCTAAACACTCTCTTCCTCCCTCTGAACTTTTTTCTACTCTTTGCTTGATCCTCTATTCTTTTTTTTACCACCAAGGTGCGCACCCTCGCCACCCTGTCTCAAATGGCCGTACTGCGCGACTTACTCCCGGCATACCGTATCCGTTTGCCCACCGCCCAAGAAAAAGCCACCAAAGTCTCCAAAGAAATTCGCGCGTTGCGAGACTACGAAGCGCTTCTGTTAGGGCACTACCAGGCTTTTCTGAAGCACTGCGACGCGAGCTGCCAGACTGGGAGCGGGCGCTATGCCGCCCCACACGAGCGCGCGTACGGCGGCACCGCTGCGACCTGCCTCGGCGAGCTGCTCTGCGCCCACCCCCACTTCAATTTCCGGGCCCACGTGCTCAAGATTTTGGCGGCGAAAGCGGGCTGTGCCGCGAAAGAAATGCGAGGGCCGTGCTGCACCAGTTTGGAAAACTTGTTCGACGCCGACCAGCAGGTTTGGAAAGTGGGCGGAAAAAGAATTGGTTTACAGTTTGTACAAGTGCGCCTGAAATCATTCTTCATTCCTCTCAACTTGAAATCTTTCTTCCTTTCTATACCCTCGTAAGCTTCCCTTGCATCACATTGTATTGTTGTTTGACGATTGCGTATATTGCGTATTATAAACAGGGTGACGTTACCCTCGAGGCAGTGAAATTGATCGCCAAAGCAGTGAAAGACGGCCGGTACTTTGACAAAAAGAAACTTAAAAACCTAAGTTTGTGCTCTATTTATTGGAACGGAGTTCACCGGTCTAGCTCAATGAATGTTTTTGCGATCCAATCGTAACAATGTCTTAACCACCACCATGTTTTGACCTCTAAAAGGTACGCCCATGCTGTAGACCCCGTGCGCACTTTCACTCGGCTCAAGCTCGAAGTGAAGCAAGACACCATGAGTGAAAGCGCACTGAAGAAAGCCGCCGCCAAAGACAAGAAGCAGCGGCAGCGATGGAACGAAAAACGCGAATTGGAAGACGCAGCGAACCGGACCGAAGAAGAGGTGGAAGCACAGTTGCGGGAGGCGGACGCGCTCATCGACGAAAAGTTGAAAGTGCACTGCATGAAAGAAACCCTGAAAGAGGTGGGTATTACTACATGTACATGTAGATAAAAGAAATGCATTTGTGAGTGAACAGTCGCCTGTTTTCTGTTGTTTTCTTTGGTGTCTATTTACTCCTTGCGAAGTGTGCACGTGTGTTTTCTTTGTGAACACTGCCTTCAATGTATACATTTCCTTCATGCTAACGCGTGTGTGCACGCGGGTGATACTACTTTAGGTGGTAGTAACGTACTTTCGTTGCGTGAAAGGCGCCACCGACGCTTCCGTCGGGATGCCGTCGAAGCATGGCCACAAAGGCGGTGCTTACGTCAGCATCGCGAGCGGCTTGCTGCCCGCTGCGCTCGAAGGCCTCGCTCGAGTCGCGCACTTGGTACTATGACGTATAACTTTTTTTGTTTGTCTGCCCGTATTTTATTGTTGGAGACATATGGGCTCCAAGTGAAGGCAGAAGCATGAATTTGACTTTTGCTTGAACATAGCTTTCTTTTCTCCTTCATCTGCGTATTCTCAAATCTTGAAATTTGTTGTCCGTGCAACACAAACGCTCACTGCACAGGTTAACGTGGATACCGTTGAAGATTTGCTCGTCGAACTTCGCCTCTTGCTGCAAGCCAGCCAGCAGAGCGCTTCTTCAGCTCCTACCAGTGGGGACATGAGTGGTGGGCCTGGAGCGCCCACACCTGCGCCGCTGCCGCTGGAAGCTGCTCTGAATTGCGTGAAGTGTGCGATGCGCACGCTGCGAGGCGGCGGCAAGGAAGGAAATGCCAAGTAAGTGTCATGATAAGGATCTTCAACGGCTCATCGTTTTGGTCGTATTTTCTTTGTTTTTTTCTTTGTTTTTTTTCATTGGTATCCTTCTTAGTTTGGTCGTATGTGACCTCATTCTTTCTAAACGGTTGCTTGCCTCCTACTCCTCTTCCCGAATCTCCCAGGTATGCGCGGGAGCTCGCCGGCGGTGGCGACGAATCGGCGTTTGCAGACGCTTTGTTTAGCCTGCTGCCGAGGCTCAGCGGAGATTGGGCGCCCAAAGCGAGTAACGCTCGCCTTGCAGTGGAGTGCTGCGAATTAGTACTCTTGAAGCGCAAGGAATACAGTGTGGTAGGTTGAAAATTTAGAGCAGAATATAAGCATGGGTGGCAGTCTTGTAGTATTTGTTTCTCTTTTGCACTCGCGCAAGGCTTCAAACACCAATCAAATCTCAGCATGACTGCTATTTCCAAATTTCACACTTCACTCCTTTGGCTTTTTCTAGGCACGAGTGGCTGCTTTTGTGCATCGATTGTTGCTCGTGGCTAGCACGGCCACCTCCCCGGTCACGGCAGCAGCTCTCGTCGCAACAGCTCGAGCCGTGCTCTTCAAATACCCTCAAGCGCACCAGCTGTTGGAAGGAGACGAAGACCGCGCCACGGCGAAAGGGGCCTTCAAGCCATACGGCCAAGCCTTAACGCACTACAGCGCGAGCCAACCCAAGAGCAGTGGCGGCACTGGGAACCACCACCGCAACAGCAGCGTGGGTGCGGTTGGGACTCTGGTGGTCGAAGACACGCCGGAGCTGACCAACCCTCTAGCGGCAGCGGCGTGGGAGTTGGCGGCGCTGAAGTGCCACTGGCACCCGACGGTGTCCTCACAAGCCCGGGCAGCAGTGGCGCTCTCCCTGCCCACGCCAACGGACAACCCAGTGCTGTTGCACAAGGACCTCGCCACCGCCACTCTATTTCACCCGGCCTGGAAAACCCCGCCGCCGTCGGCGCTGCATGCTCTGGTCAAGAAGCAAAACCAGCAAAAGCACGCGCGGCAGCGGCGACCCGTATTTTTGCGCGTGGACGCCATGGCTGCCCCCGTACTTCACCTCGGCACCAAGGGCAAGTGCGAAGGCATGAACGAAGCGGACATTCGCGAAGAGCTAGGTGGTGCTGGTGGTGATGGTCTTGGCGAGCAGGATGAAGGTAGTCACGACAAGGCGTTGCGAGCGCTGTTTCGAGAAAGGGAGCGGCCACAATTAGAAGCACGGTTACAGCGCGCAGAGGCTCGCATGCAGGAAGTCAACGAAGTGCGCGAAGCTTGGAGTCAAACCAAAAGCAAAAAGAAGCAACCAGCGAAGCCAGTGGTGTCAGACGAGGGCAAAAAGGTGCCAGCTGCGAAGAGACGAGATGCTGAGGGCACTGAGGCCGGAAAGGCAACAAAAAAGCAGAAAACCAAAAAGAAATAATAGAGCTGCATCTTTTCGGACTATATGTTGTATGAACTCGAACTCGAACTAATACAAACCCAAATGGCACAGAAGCCAATGCTGCGGGCAGAAGTGGGAATGCGCGTGCGTTGCGCAAACAAAGCAAGTGC
>Ga0307930_1001249_pt1 | contig 20300 bp, 15 predicted proteins | sample OrgLakmetageno46_FD_203161 | JGI IMG/M metagenome (GOLD analysis project Ga0307930, IMG submission 203161) | Saline water microbial communities from Organic Lake, Antarctica - #46 | ecosystem: Environmental > Aquatic > Non-marine Saline and Alkaline > Saline | place: Antarctica: Organic Lake...
CCAAAAGACATGTTACTGAGTGACGCTTCTGCTGTGAGCAAGGCAGCTGAAAAGGAAGTAGCTGATAATGTATTAGGGTAAATTCATTGTATCGTTTGTTGCTCCGGCTACTTGTCCGCTATATGAACAGATACATTGATGCATGTTCTGCTGGCATCAGGATCAGGTTTTGGCATTTCTTCGGCCTATATTATGGATCTTTGACCAAAAAGACTTCGCCATTACGCTCATTAAGTGTCTGATGGACTCAATGTTAAAGTTATCACTGCAACACATAAGAATATTGTAGTCTCCCAGTTAAAGCTTTTCTTTAAGTAGGTTCAGTGTTCATTCGGTAAATACAGTTTACGAAAAGAGGGACCTTATCTTTTTGCTTTTGAAGTTCAAAGGTCTATTTTCTTTAAAATCTCTGAAGGCTTAATATCCAGAGCAGCGGCTATACGGGCAAATGTTTCCATCGTTATATTAATTTCACCTCGTTCAATTCGCCCAATATAACTGGGATCTCTATCTGTTAATTGGGCCAATTCATTCTGCACCAAATCCTTTTCAACTCTAAGTACTTTGATCCTTTTTCCTAAAAGTTTAGCAATATCATTCATTTAAAACCCTCAAGTATAAAAGAATGACTATTTCATATTGCAGACTCAACCCCAAGAACATACAATACCTATTAAAGGCTATATATCGCCTTTTTTTGGCATTAAATTGTTTGATAGGGTATGAAATGAATTTTGATAAGTGTGTTGGACGAATTATTGCCAATAGAAATGTCGATCACTTCTCTACACTTGAAGTTAGAACGGCATATATTGCATTAAAAAATGACTATTCAATTAAAGGGAGTGACGCCCGCCGTTTTGTCTATACCGAGCTACTTAAACTCGTAAAGAAAGGTTGGCTTCGCAAAGTAATTTCCAAGAAAAAAGGAATTTCCAGCTTTATTAAAACCGAATTGTTTGATGCAGAAGAGTTTGGTTTTGTCACCGAAGGTGAGAACTTAGTAAGCACCAATTTAAAAGATGCCCCTAAAAATAGCTTTCAAACTCAACTTTTTGAGCGACTTCACGACTATAAAAATGATTTACTGATCAGCCTCGGAGAGACGGATGAATATAAGAAATTATATGAAAAATTTCCAGAATATCTTGAAAATCTGCAACCTCAATACGCGAATGCTAGAGATCACAACTCACGACTTCTCGGTAAAATTAAAGCGCTTGAAAATTTAATTCAACAAAACCAAGAGTATTAGCAAAATGAAATTAAGAGATTGGCAAAATACATGTATTGATCTCGCTTATGAAAAATATGTGAGTGGCGGAAAACACTTTCTTACCTTAGCAACACCCGGCGCAGGCAAAACGATTAAGGCGTCAGCGCTGGCAAATCGACTTTTGCGTGATGGCTTAATTGATCTAGTCTTTTGCTTTTCACCTTCATCGGTTGTAAGTAAAGATTTTAGCGAAACACTACAGTGCGTAATACTTGAGCGGTTTGACGGTTTGCTCGGCTCCAAAGGCCAGTCACTGACTTATCAAAGTATGCAATACCTTGGTAACGATTTTTGGAATTTATTCAAGAAATATCGAGTGTTTGTAATTTTTGACGAGATCCATCATTGCTCAGGCTCGAATGTTACCAACGCGAATAGTTGGGGTGAACAAATCATTTTAAATATTCAAGATCAAGCGGCATATACCTTGGCCCTGACTGGCACGCCTTGGCGCTCAGACACAGCACCTATCGTTTTATCTCAATATTTGGACCAATGCGGGAACATTGAGTGCGATTACGCCTACGGGCTTTCTGAGGCTATTGCTGATAACGTTTGCCGAATACCTCAAGTCGTCATTATTGATAATGACAACATATCGCTGACTGAAAAAAATAAAACAAGATCCTTTTGTAGTTTTAAAGATTTGCTCTCTAAATCGATATTTCCCTATCAAGAGCTCATTAAAAATCCTCGTGTCATGGCCCATTTGATTGGGATAGCGGATCGAAAGTTATCTTCTATTCGTCAGGTTAATCCTAATGCTGCCGGTCTAGTTGTCGCATCGTCAGTTGAACATGCTAAACAAATTGCGTTATTAATGTATACCAAATTTGGTGAAAAAGCGTTAGTGATTACGTACTTTGAGGATGAACCGGCAAAGTTGATTCATCAGTTTCGCAACGGAAATACAAAATGGGTAATTTCGGTCGGAATGATAACGGAAGGTACAAATATTCCGCGCCTGCAAGTTTGCTGTCACTTAACCAATATCAAAACAGAAATGCATTATCGTCAAATTTTGGGGCGAATATTGCGAATGACAGATTCAGTCAATCAAGAGGCGGTTTTATATATGCCCGCTGAGCCAAAGCTTATTGATTTCGCATATAGGATTGCCGAAGAAATTCCAGCAGGTACTAATGTAGTAACGTTTGGAAAAATGAGTTCAAGATTTAAGGCTGAAATCATGACAGTTGATGACGCAGAAAATAAAACTCGAGAAACAACCGAGCCTAATGAATACGATCTGGGTTTAGACGCTTTTGATAGCGTTTGTGAACCACTAAAAGAGGAACTTCCCGAAAAAAGTTTTTTAAGTAGTTCTTACGAAAAAATGTTCGATATTTATGGTCGATTTCAGCAAGAAACACTTGAACTAAGGTTAAATCCACTTGAGTAATTGCACTTTTATAGACCATATTAAATTTCGACTGTGTTCGGCTAGTTTATAAATTCATTATCTCTTGTCAACGGTATTCTAAAACTGACCCTCTGATGCTGTGACCGCTTTAGATTGACTATGGCTTCTGCTGGACGTCTAGTCTTTATTGGTTTTCTCACTATTAACAATGCTTACAACGTAAGCGCCTAATTAACCCACGGTCTTACTTTATTGCTCGCTCTGTTGCATAATATTTTGCTTTACTTCAACGAGGTGATACTCGGCAAGGCCTGATAGGCCTAAGACGTGATTAGCGCATTATTGGCTTTTACATGCCAAGGCAATAAGGCTTCTATATCTTCAACTGTTTCAGCATAAGGCAGCTTTTTGAACACGTAGTTGAGATAAGCGTAAGGCTCAAGCTCATGCATTTTAGCGGTTTGGATGAGGCTACAGTGCGCAGCGCTAGCATCTGCACCGGCGGGTGTGTCAGCAAATAGCCACGCTTTTCTTCCACAAGCAAACGGCCGAATAGCATTTTCTGCCATGATATTGCTTATTCTGAGCTGCCCGTCAGTGCAATATACATTAAGCTTATCCCACTGGTTGTGCAAGTAGGTCATTGCCTTGCCGGTTAAGCTGTCTTTTGCCACGCGTGGCATGTTGTTTTCTAGCCATTTCTTAAGTTGTTTGAGGATAGGTTCTCTTTTTTCTTGGCGTACTGCCAGTTTTTCTTCACGGCTAAGGTGCTTAATTGTCTTTTCAATCACGTACAATTTATTAATAAAGCTCAAGGCCATGTTGGCTTTGGTGACTTTTACCTGTTTGCCCTTGGGCTGCACTTTTTGTGCATCTTTGAATTTACGTCGTGCGTGGTCCATGCAGCCAAGTTGGGTGAGCTGGTTTTCTCTGCACACTTCGTTATAGCCCGCATAACCGTCAGTTTGCAGGTAGCCGTGGGTGAAACCATCAAGCAGGCGCACAGGAATATGCCCACCGCGAGATGGGTCGTATGCAAACAGCACACTTTGCCGGTCGGGTTTCCCGCCAAGCGTCACCCACATGTACTTATCACCGGTAGGTGAATAGCCTGGCTCTTTTAATACTTGAATGCGGGTTTCATCCGCCATCACCAGTGGACCGGCATGTTGCTCCTCCCTTAATAAGTTAATTAAGGGCTGGGCGAGTTTTGCCAGCGCAATGACGTAGTTGGCGGGGGTGGTTCGGGTAATATCACCGCCATAGCGTTTGATTATCCCCTCCAATCGATAAAGTGGCATGCCATCCGCGTATTTAGCAATAATGATGAAGGTCATCAAGTTAATACTACCCATAACTTTAGGCACAGGATGCTTCATCACTTCAGCTGCCTTCATGGTGCTGTTGCCTTGCGCGTCTTTAAACACCGCCTTTTCCTGCATGTACTCAAGCACTTGTACTTTAGCAGGGACAATGTCTAATTCTTCTCTGACTTTAACGAAGAAAGTATTAATGGGGCCTTCTTTTTCAGCATCAGTAAGGTAGGCGAACACTTGGTGTCGGGGTAGGTTTTTAGCAAAGGGCTTACGACCCGTTTTGGCTTTCTTGTCATCTTTGGGCGGCTGCTCAGGCTCATCATCGGGTGGCGCGGCGGTGACTTCTACTTCGTTGAACAAATCACCTTGGGGCGAGTCGCTTTGCTCACTGCTTTTATCAAAGCGCTTGCTGTTAGATAAGCGTAAGTATTCTTCGAGCATTTGCACGCGGTGTTTGAGCGAATCAATGACATCAGACTTCTTTTCAATAATGTCATTTTGCTCACCAATAAGGCTGTCTTTCTCAGACAGCAAAGCTTGCAATGTTGACATGGTGTCGCTATTGCTAGAAGGCTTGATTTCATTGGTCTTGGGCGGTAATTTCATGCCCAGCATGATACTAAACTTTGCTATATAAAGCGCTAAAAAACATGCTCGTAATGCAACTTTTTATGACCTTTCATGGCGCTAATATCAAGGCCATCGAGCAGCCAGTTTATTTGCTGGCCATTTAACGTCATCAGCTCTTTTTCACCCTTCGGCCAGATGAATTTATCTTCCTCAAGGCTTTTGTAATACAGCACAAAGCCGTTGTTCTCCCAAAAGATACATTTAATCTTATTGCGACGCTTATTGGTGAACACGTAAAGATGACCGTTAAACGGATTGTGGCCTAACTCGCATTCAACGATAGCGCTTAAGCCTCGAAACGAACGTCTAAAATCCACAGCCTGCGGGTAAAGGTAAATTTCCGTTAGCGCCATGCTTGGGCGCATCACCGTTGTCATGATAATACGGCGGCTAGCTGTTTAACTAAGACGATGTTGTTGCCTACAATGCCTGACAGCGAAAGACCACTGGCAAAGTGAAGCGTTAATGGCGCTTGCGTTTCTTTGACAGCCAGGTTGAATGCTTATGTACATGATGGCCGTGCGGCGATTGATAACAACTCGGCCGAGCGCTCGTTGCGACCTATTGCGCTTGGTCGCAGAAACTACCTGTTCGCTGGCTCCGTGTCGGGCGGCCAACGCGCGGCTGTGATGTACTCAATACTGGGCACCGCCAAGCTAAATGGTATCAATCCCAGAGAATACCTAACGGCAGTATTAAAGCGAATTGGACAACATCCCATCAACCAAATTGATGACTTGTTACCATGGAATATCGACCTCACAAAAACGGCCGACACCGACGCCCTCTAAAACTAGTGTCCACTTAAAAATAAGCGGACACTAAAAATAAGATTCAGCAATATGTAATGGGCGTACGCTTACGTTTAAATGTTCGCCATTGTTAAAAGTACGAAACCGATTAAGACAAGATTTTCGTTGAATTCACGTTCGATATTTTGTCTGCTGAATAAATTTATGATGTATTTACGTTAAGTCTGCCTCGACGTTAAGCTCTACTAGCTAGGCTCACCAAAATATCGGTATGTGCGTGTCGCACTCTAATTAATTATTGATAATTAGGGGGCATTCAAGTTCACGTGCAAAGGACAGCTTAAAGCACGGGCAATCGTAATTAGAGCTATTAGACGATATTGTATTTTGCGAAAAAAAATCATCCCATTAATCAACCTTGACTGACGGCAAAGAGCGAAAACCAGCCATACGATGTTTATCGCTGAACTATGAGTTTGGCTCTAAAGCAGTCATTTGATACCCCTTAACAATGCTGTGTCATCATCATATTCCTCTGCTGGATATAGTCACATTAACCGAATAGAGGCTTCTTAATCCCATGCTGATGGTGTAACGTTAATATTCATGATGAACCAATTAGCAAACTCAGACTTAGTTGACGAAGCCTATAGCTGGTTATGCCAACAGCGAAAACACTTTCCGGTGAACAGTGATATCTGGGATGTGCGGTTTCATTGGCTCGAAGTCAAAGCCAAACTAATAGCTGAATTAACGTCAAACACCTTTACTTTCAAACCGCTGCAAAAGGTAACCAAATCAACAGGCGAAGTCATTCATGTATGGACATCAATCGATAGCTTAGTGTTAAAACTGTTATCTATTGTGCTATTACAGCATTTACCGTCATCTAAGCTGTGTACGCATTTAAAAGGGCATGGTGGCAGTAAATACACGGTCACTAAAATACAAAGCCAAGTATCAAGCCATACCTTTGTATTTCGTACTGATGTGAAATCCTATTATGAGTCAATCAACCACGAGATTTTATTAGATAAACTGTCCGTGTATGTGAAAGACAAACAAGTGATGAATCTATTAGCACAGTATGTAAAACGCTGTGTTGAATATGGCGGGTTGTTTACTGATTTTACACAAGGTATTTCATCAGGCTGTTCATTGAGTCCTTTGATATCGAGTTTCTATCTGTATGAGCTTGATAAAGTCATGGAAGGAAAACCTGTTTTTTACAGGCGGTATATGGATGACGTTATTGTGTTATCAACGTCTAGGTGGAAATTACGTAAAGCCATTAAAACGGTTAATCAACACTTTGCAAAACTAAAGTTAAAACAACACCCTGATAAAACAACAATAGGTAGAATTAAAGCGGGATTCGACTTTTTAGGTTATCAGTTTGGTGAAGATAAAATAACCGTTTCAAAACGAACACTAGAAAATCACATACGTCGACTAACGCAGCTTTATGAGCAAAAAAAGCACCTGCCAAACTGGAAGATGCTTCTTGATGATTATCGACAACATTGGGTTACATGGGTTTATTCAGGCATACCGTCGTCGATGATTAATTTTGATACAGAAACTAACTCAAGATTGTTTCTTAAATCGGCGTGCTGCTAAACCTATAAGGCCTAATGCGAAAATCGAAATTGTTGAGGGTGCTGGTACCTGAGTCATATTAGCCACAGTCCACAGCGCGAAAACACCGTCATCAAACTGCGTAGTGTCATCATTTATGAAAATAAAACCTCCCACTGTTCCATCGTCTGATACCCTCTCCCCGTTAATTGCTCCACCCGCGTATCTGAACGTTCCCCGCCCTTCGCCTACCTCCGGCCCATAAGGCGTTGCCGCGACACACCCTATTGTATTATTACACCCTCCGGTTAAGGCCGGTAGGCTGTCAAACCAAAAAACATCATCCCTGCCGTCAACAAATACGCTGGCCAATAACGCTTCTGATAAATCCGTTGCTTCACCCTCAGTGCGATCGGCTATAGTGGCTGCTTCGGCATCGTTGAACAGACTGTCAAACGTGCCATCGCGAAATACCACATCCCACAACGTCCCGCCTACATCGACGTTGAAAGCTCCTTGTAATTTGCCACTGACATTATCGATATCCCATACTGTCATTGTCTCCGATGCTAAAACATCTACCTGTGCACTATCGCTCACCCGGATGAATTTGGCGATAGCTAAGTGTGAGCACGACAGGGTGGTAACTAAAATTGCGGCGGTTATATATCTATTTATCATTATGGTTTCCATACTATTCAAGGCAACGTGTTTGCTGCGCTTTCATTTCGCTTAATATAACTAGCAATAATTAAGCCAATAAATTTAATATCTATATAATCCATATAAACAGTGTCTTATAATAATTTCGAAGAAGTGGGCCACAACATATGTAAAAAAAACAGACACTTTTAAAACTTTTTGATGCATTAATATTATCAAGTATGCGAACAACTGTTATCACTGCTCACTTACTGTTACTAACAATACATGCTTACAACCTCGCAGGTTTACGAGCGTGAAACGCCAGAAATGGAATAGTTAAACCATTTCGAATTAAACACAAAATCAAATATTTTGAACTGGACGTGCGTTTTTTAAACGATTTAGACCATTAGAAAGTGTAAATAACCCTGACAGTCCGCTTACAAGATTTTATTGAGATACAAAATAGGCTTAAAATCGAATGGCGTATGACGGGTATTGGCACTTTTGCGACCGTCATAAATTAAAAGCTTACGCTGGCAATGTCAGTAGAGCCCTCTGTAATATTTGGTAAAATTCAACATTTATAAAATGTAAAATTAAGTACTGACTAATTCAGATAAGCTTGTTAACACCAAGCGACTACTCCAAAAGAAAGCCGCTTTCAGTTGCATACTTTAATATGAGTATCGCACTTCGCCAGTTTCGTACTTTTTAACTCAGTAGCGAACTATCCGAATAGTTGCATACATTATTTAACAACGATAATAAGCCACCTCTTCTTTTATGTGACACTTTTTTTGGAATGGATAGGGTCGAAGGGAGTATTCAGAAGTTGATGCACGGGATGACTGCATAGTGAGGTTTTTAACAATTCGAATGCTAGCTTACTTCAATTGAACTGATTTTTGCCACTAAATTGTCATTTTTGCTCGCAGCTAAAAAGGCAAGTATCGACCTAAAGCTGTCGCTAGCAAATTTATCAGTCAGGCACTAATGACCTAATTAAAGAGGTTTGTGATGTCGAATTTTGATTGAATTATTTACTCTAAAGCAGACATTAACGCTCAGCTAAGGGGTAAAGCGCGCAGTACTTTGACCCGCTTAAGTGTCTTGTTATATCTGTTCTTGATTCAATTTTCCATTACAGCGTCAACACCTCGCTTAAGTATAGGGTCTGAATTTATCGCGTCCTTCCAGACATCAAGTTGAGAGGCAATTGTTTTCCTTGCAATCCCACCTACCTCGATCTTTCGCACAGTAGAAATATATCGCTCTGTTGTCTCAAAACTTGAGTGACCTAAAAGTCCTTGTAGGAAAATATTGATGTCATCAATATTTGCTACTGATATTTCAACTCCTGTCAGTTCAGAATACTTTAGTAGACGGTGTGTTGCCCCAGTGTGTCTTAATGAATGGGGGCGAATGTAAAGGTTTGAGCCGATGACTGGGGCTTGGCCGCCCTCACCTGCTTTTCTTAAAACTTTTAACGAATTTGCGAACGCGGCGCGATACATAGATTTAGAAACTGGTCTCCCTCTCGCCGTCAACCAAACAAAAGTCGATTTGTTAGTTACACCAGTTTTTTCAGCCCATTTAGTGGCTAAATATGTTTTGTTAAACATGATTAGTCGCTCATCATAAAGAGTAATATCAGATCCATCTCTTTTCACCGCTATATATTTATCTGACAGCATTTGCATGGTTTGGATATCAACATTTAGCTCTCTAGAAACTTGCCCCTTTCCAATGAATCTAAACGGCTGTTCCACTTGTTTCGCCATTCTCATTTCCGCTGCGTTCATCCATTTCTTATTTAACTTATTGCCAGATTCACATGGGAAATACTCGACCAACTCGTTAATACGTAACAACGTATCTAATTGCACGTTTGCCATTACGGCATACACTCTATCAATTTTATTCAGTTCAGATATCAGTGCACTAACCTGATCATTAGTGAGCACTTGACTGTCGTAGGCTCTTATCTTTGACTTTCTCCTATTATCGATTAAGGGATCGACAAACACCTCGCTTATGTTACGTTGACTTTTTGTCTTCGTGTAGTTTAAAAAATCTGACTGGTCTTCTGCATATGACTTTTGTCTTTGCTGCCTTATTTTAGGAGGGAAATTTAATTTATGCTCTACCCCCATCAAATTTAGATAAGTATAAAATAGTCGCCACGTATTGATATACGCCTCAAGTGAACCTTCGGCCAATGCGCTGTCATCATCATCATCATCTCGCAAGTTATCTATCAGTGCTTCTAAAAAGTTAATTGAAACTTCTAAATAGTTCACTCCATTGTTTGCACAAATATTTAGCCAGTTGCGCAAGTGGTCGGCCTCGTTATGAGCGGTTTGTTTCGATATTGGCCTAAATGATCTTCGACCAAGCTCCTGGGTAGTGGTTTGATTGAAAAAGTTTGAATGATGCAGCCGCGTTACAATAAAGTCATTCGCGTGCGCATGTAAAGATCCCGATTCACAAACTAGCATAGGCAAACCTATTGATGATGTGACCTTCGAAACATTCTCAAACTGAGCCGCCATTACTGTTGCATTCGCCTTTTGATAAGCTAGGTTTTCGACTAACTCAGTGTTGTTTTGGCTTAATGAACTCTTAGTGAACTCTAAGGTTGTTACATTGCTCATATTTCAAATCCTACATGAATACTCTCAAATCTAAATCCACGCGCTAAAGCGTTTTGAATAGATTGACCCACCTCAACAAGTATAACCCGCTTTTTTGCACGCGTTAGTGCTGTGTAAAGCCAACTTTGTTCAACTAAACTAGAGTTTTCAACAACAACTATAGCCACATCAAACTCCGACCCTTGAGCTGAATGACACGTTAATGCATATGCATGCAATAAGTAATATTCTCCCTCTGATCGACTTTGAATAAAGTCTTTACTGATTCTTACTTGACCTTCTCGTTCAAACTCAACAATCACTTCAGTATCTGAACCATCAATCACGACGCCTGTAGAACCATTAACAATTCCTAAATTTTCTAGTGCGTTCTTTTTGTAAATAACCTTATCACCAACTCGAAATTGGGGTGCGCAACTTATTACCCTGCGGTTTTTCATTAACGTACGGTGTAATTCTCGGTTTAATTCTGAAACTGTTCGCCTTGTCGCGGCGACAATATGCAGGGAATCTGCACTTAGGCAGAGTTCGTATTGACGTTTGGCAACACGCAATAATTCTTCATAATCCCTACACTGTATAACCTTCACGTTTCGACTATTCGCAATGTTGCTACCTTCCCTAATTCTCTTTGAGGCTGACGCGATATCTGTTGCAGATCGAAAATTCTTGGTTAGCTCAACAGTATTAACAACATTTGATTGCATGATCTTATGATAAATTAAGCCGACCCCAACGGGTGAAAGCTGAGCCCAATCACCGACAAAAACGACGCGTACACTCCTTCCCTCAAACACTTTAAGCACCCGGTACATCGACTGCAAATCAACCATGGACGCTTCATCAATCAAAAGTAAGGGCAATCCATACTTATCTAAAAATTTAGGATTATTTTCAACTCTTAGCAGCAGTGATTCGATAGTCATTGCTGCTTTTTTTGTTTGACTTTGAAGGCGCTGAGCCGCTTTCCCGGATAGTGCTACTTGGAGTATGTCGCTCCCAGAAGACTCAATAATGTCGGTCACGCACTGTAATAATGAGGTTTTGCCCGTGCCTGCTCCACCGGACACTGCACTGAGTGAGTTACTTAGCACCATTTGCACTGCATGTTTTTGCTCACCACTTAGAACGTGGCCTCCATCCAAAATATAATTATCTAACTCAGCTGCTGTTATGATGACTGGTAATAAATTCCGTTTATTGAGGGCTATTAATTGCTCTTTTACATAATCTTCCATTCTCTTTGCGGCAGGCAAAGCAATGCGCCTCGACAACAAACGTTCAAGCGTACTCGTTGCGCCATCGGAGGTTTCAACAACAGAAAAACGAAATGAGTCGGAATGGGCTAAATCTAAAGCAACATATAACGCTTTATTCACCATCTTTTCACCAACCAATGATATTAAGCCTTGCTCAATGTCTTTTAATGGCAACTGTGTTGAACCATTTCCTAATGCTTTAAATAGAACTTCTTCAAGTGCACATACTAAGCGCCGCCTATCATCTAAAGAAACGTCTAATATTCTTGCAAACAACTCTGCATCATTCCACGTTGAGAAAGCCCAAATTCTATAGGGGTCTTCTTTCAACTTTGCTACAGTATCTTTGCCATAAAACACATATGCGTTCTTGGCTATTATATTAAACTTCGCTTTATCTTTTGCTCTTACAGATAGTAAAAGGTTATTTAACCAATTCAACAACTCAACCTTACCGCCCACTCGATTAAAATTATTGCAAATAACTTTCGCCAATGCCAAAGAAACTCTATCCACTGATGCAAGTGCAGATATATCATTATTTATTATGGTATCTAACAATTCACTACCGAAAGCTGACACCATTCGTTCAGCGATTTGTTTACCAACCCCCTGTCCCGATGACAAAAAATCAACCATTAATTCATTGGTTATAGGAACAACGTCAACTTCTTTTGCCAAAATTTGTTCACCATATAATTCGTGAACACACTTGATACCGGCCACCCGAATATGATCGTTGTACTCTACTAGCAAGTGCTTATCATTGATAACAACTTGTAATAAACCCTGCCTTGCTTTAACACGAATAACTTGCTGACTGGCAGAGTCATACGTTATCTTAGACACGGTCCCCGTTACGGTAATCAACTCTGAAGTATTCATGTTTACTCCCACTAGTGGGCACTGCCAGCTTTGAACGAATTAATACCGCTACGAACCATCGCTTCATCTCGTGCATCATAAAATTTTAGCTTTTGTTCCAGCTCCGCATTCTGTTCTCGTAAGAGCACCAACTCCTCTCTTGCTTGTTTAAGTTCGACACGATATTTGGACAAGGCTCTAGAGAGCATTGTATCTGACATAGCCTCCAGGGCAGATTCTGACTTGTAGTCAAGCCACTTTATTTTATCTTCAACGAGCAACAAATCTATATCTATTAATTTTCGGGCAACATCACTGTGTCTGCTGAAGAACGAAGGTGTACCTTTAACGTCAGCAGGATCAATATCAAGATAAAGAGCCCACAAAACACGACGATAAACGCCCCCTTTTTCATTTCGAGGCCATTGATAGTCAACATCATTTAGTCGCTCATCAATAAAAGCAAGAAAGTCTTTTGCATTATCTTGACCGACCTCCTCATTAGTAAGCTTCTCTTTAATGATAATGCCTCTCTCTTTTAATACTTTTTCATATTTTAAAACGAGCTTTTTAAAAGATTGACGGACATTGTGAGGCTTAGTGTCATAGCCAATTGCTTCAGCAATTTTAGAGGTGACAAGTTTAGAGGCATTTTTGTCTAACCATAATCTCTTTAGTTCATTTGCGTCTAGGGTGATAAGGTCATCGAGTAGCTCGATAAGCGATAACTTTCGAAGTTTACCTAACTCGAAATGACTAATCGTTCCTAACTTAAATTTTTCGACCAATAATGGTTTGTTTACAGCATTCATGATCAATCTTCCCGTACGATCAATATCTCATCAAAGTCTTCAAACAACACGTCGACCTCTTCCAATTCTTTTTCTTTTTGTTCTAATACAGATAGGTCTAGTCTTTTCCCAGTGCCCTCACGAAGGGCATTTCGTTCTCTTAATGTGGTAAAATCTACAACAAATCGAACCGCGCAAGTACGAACGTTGCGCGCCTTTCTCGCCAAACCTAGCCATTCCGAACGATGCCGCACTGTCAGACTAGTTGCATCAATAATTACGGCATGCCGATCTTTATAAATGTTGGGTAAACTCTCGCACCACGTTGTTTTTCCTGCACAAGGCAATCCAATAAGTATATAAAGACGCGTAGGCAAATCTCTGCGCATAAGCTTTATAAACTCGGCTTTCGCCTCGCGCCATGCCCTCTCTTTAAGTTCTTCGTTGTAAAATTCGTATTTACCATTGTATTGCAAGCCTTTGTCCGGCGAAATATGTTGAATGGTATTCTGACTCATTTGGTTTTGTGAACTAGCGTTTCGTGTATTTGTGTTTACGACGTGTAAACTTGCGTTCTCTGCTTGTAGTCTTTCTATCACAATATTTTTATCTCGCAACAGATGCCTAAGCTCATTTTTTTCTATCGTAAGTTTTAGGTTATCCTCTAGTGAATTAGAGTACTTTTGAGTAATTTGATCTTCAACGACAGCAACACCATTTTTAATTCGTTTAAATTCATCTTCAAACGCTAATACACTTTTCCTAAAATCTTCATATTCCGCGTAGTTCTGGGATTTTTTATCATAAAGGTAGGTATGATCAACACCAGCAATTTCACATATTTTTCTAACCGTAGCTACACCACGGTGTTTCATTTTTGCAATTGCCTCAATCTTTTGCTGCGCAAAAACATCTGTTAAAATTTTTAAACGCTCCGAGTCAGTTGTCGGCCTTGATTCTTCTTTATCTGTGGAATTACTCATTTTTTGCCTCTGAATCTAATGACTGTATTACTTCTGGATAAACATCAGCTAGCGGCTCTGTGTAAAGAGAAATAAATGTCTTAGCTTCTTTGTCTAAGTCTATATCTGTATGCCGAATACCTTTCAAGTAAGAAGCGTAATATTTAAATTGTTCCAATAATATCCGTGCAATACCGTTGTCATACAAAAATGAATGTGGGCAACTGACACCTTTGCAGTTATCCAAATCAGGCAACCCAGACATTTGTAATGCAGCTGCAAACGTTTTGTCTATATCTTGCATCTTACGTTGTTTTTTAGCATTGTTAATCGCGCATGGTGCATCAACAGATGACGCTACGTTGCGAGTGCAAACAAAAGCCAGAGGCGTTTGCAAAGCTAACATTTCACCTGACTTCAATTTATTTAATAAGATAAATTGAATCCGATCTTTCAATCTTTTCCTTATTTCACCTTCCGTTAAGCTTTCATTATCACGAGAGGCTTCTTTGTTGATAAGGTCTTTGAGGTACTCCCTCCCCTTAACCAAACTATCTTTTACGCCACCTGAAAACTTTCCACCAACAATTGCGTCGCTCATTTTTTCAGAATAATCTGTCTGGGTCTTAATACGTATTTCTTCGCGTACTTTTTTGACATGAGGGTTACTGCGTAAATAATGATCCGGCATAATACCGTTTGTATGCCCAAAAAGTCTTTTTACAATTAATACAGCAAGGGGAGAATTGGTTCCAATCCAACCCGCCATAGTAGCTCTACATCTATGCGCCATTCCTTCCTGGTTGTCATCTTCGGTCAAACCGTTTAATACATTAACACCACAAAATGTTGCCCAAAAACGAAGTAGGGCATTAACTTTGTGTCCATCTAAATACGTCCAGGATGACGCCGACCCTTTTTCACCAAATTTAGTTCGCCGTACGACTAACTGAGGTACGCTAGACGGAGCATAGTTGGTATTCTTTAGGTAGTTTACAACCTTAGTTGTGATTTCAGGGACCGGGACAATATGATCTTTGTTTTTCGTTTTTTGAATATCCGAAAGAAGATAAAACACCAAGTTCGAGTCACCATCAGGAACAAAACAATCACGAAAAACATTCTCTCTAATGTCAATGTTTCGCAAGGCAGTTGTTAACATCAGAATCCATAAAGAAGCTCCTTGAGCCAAGTTATACCATGTTTCAATAGTTTTTTTATTCATGTTATAAGTACAAGTTTTCTGCCATGGCCAGTTAGGAGCAATCTCTTCAAGCTTTCTGTGAATTTCAGCTAATGCATCCCGCTTTTCAGATCTGAAGATAAATTTATTAACCTTCTGATATGACTCTCTGTCTGCCGCGATGTCAAAGGCCTCTTTAAGTAGAGGGGCAGCTTTTTCAATTAAATTAACCGCTGGTGTAAGTACCCCCGCGATAACGTCTTCTGAAAAAGCCTGATATGACTTCGCCTTTAAATCCTGAATATCAACACCTAAAATATTTGCTAAATAAGCTTTAGACTTCATTTTTTCTATACTAGATGCTTTAATATCCGTCCACGGTAATTCTGCGTCAATATGTAGCATATTCGCAGTTTCAAAAAAATGGACTGGGGTATCCATAACTCTTGTTAATAAATCTAAAGTATTATTAGCATTAGGAGATACAATATCTCCTCTATCAATAGCAGCAATAACCCATCTGTTAATTTTCTCTTTCGTTATTACACTCGCCGGAACAAACGGTTGATTAAAACTAGCAGTTAATATTCCTTCGGCTTTCATGCCTGTGCCGATTATAGACATAAATTTAGGCCCATAGCTTGAGAAAGCCTGCCCATTTTTCTTGATAATCTGTATGCGATAATAAGCTGCTATTTTACATAAAAGGTATAAAGGGTATTGGTCAGTATAATTTTCTTTCCAAAGTTTCCAATTAATGCGAACTTTGCCACTTAACTGCCAAATGTCGTCAGAGAACTTACAAGTGGGTTTACATTCTGTTAGTCGTTTATCAGAATATTGCTCCTCAAGTGCACGCAACGATTGCCATTGTGCTTGGCCAACACCATCACGTTGTGATTGGGTCATGTCAGCGAAAAATTGTTCAGCTGAGTATTGTATTTCTTGTAATGCTAACGCGCTCATTCAGAATTCCTTTTTAAGTGTTGGCGTGAAGTAAAGGAGGCAGTAAATAGTTATTCGGATCATCCCAGGCACTAGCAGCACTTGCGACCGCTTCAGCAAGCAACTTTTCTCCATTTGATATTTTCGATACAAAAGTATCCACAACCGACTTGGCGCGAGAATGCTTCAGAGTATAAAAAGCATCATATAACTCCCTATTTTCACGAAGTATCTCTTCGTACTGAAAACATCGATAGATGATGCGCGGTAAATGTTCTCTGTATATTTCTGCTTTTGAGCACCCCAGGCAATTATCAAACTCTTTGCAATAACTAACGTTGAGATTCTCTGAGTAATCAGGGTTGTGTGGATCGATACATTCACAAAGAAATCGAGGTTTATTGCTTTTTCTCTCAGTACTGGCACTTTCATTTGTTACAAGCGTTACAGCAATACGTTGATGATGCTCAATAAATTTCATTTGCAATGCAACAATAGCGGTTGATAACATATCTTCTGTACTTGATGATTGCAGCAAATAATGGAGTGGGATAGTGTTTTTCAAATCCCCCGCCACTGCACGCACCAAATCATCTTTATTAGTAATTTTTTTCATCCACTTTTGTAGCACCTCACCCGCAAAAACCTTTCTAAACTTAGGTGTGCTAACAGATTTAATTACAGTTCCATCTTTCTCCTTTATTTTAGTCCCTTGCGCAAATTTTTTCTGGTACTTTGCAATAACAAGTGACTCGGTAAAAAAAGTCTTTCTCGTCGGACGCATTAATCGTCTAATTTTGTCAAATAACGTCAAATACTGATAAATGGTACTTTTTTTAGGAATGGACAGAGATTCTGGCTGCTTTCCTCCATTATTCACATGTCCGCGTTCCTTGTAACCTGTTAGCAATATTGATGACTCAGATGCAAATCGATCATCTATATCTAACGAGCTAACATTTCCAACTTTCGCCGGAATACTCTCTATTACTTCTTTATTCCGGCCACTTTCAGCAATTAAAAGCACTTCAAGTAAAAAGTCAAAATGCTCAGTATGGCCAAGCATTACGCTGATATGAGATAGAGAAGTAGATGTCTCTTTTACGTCAAAAACTGAACACACTGTAGATATTTTCTTTATATATGTTTTGTATTTTTCATAAAACGCTCCCCAACTGTACCTAGACCAGGCCAAAGTATATCGACGAACTAAACTGTCAAAACTGATGAAATTTTGTGCAGGAAAAAGGATGTTTGCATATAGTTTACTGTTCACTGTTATTTGAGGAATTACTCTTTCACAGACGAAAATGACATCGCTGTTCTCTTGAATATGGGTAGGCCACTCCGAATCAATTAAGTTTAAGGTGTCACAACTCATGATCCCCTCCTTAAATACATCATATTGTACGGATGTTAGGTCATTTTTAAGCATCCAGAAAACTTTGTTTACGCAGTGCGTATCTGTTAGCGCAACTAAAAGTGCCTCATCAAACGACGCCTCACCATTGGCCACAAGCTTCTTAAAACGTTCAGCCCCACCCTCGTCAAAAACTGAAAAAAACTCAATCGATTCACGATACTCTTTTACTCGATTATGGTTTTCAGCAATTTCAGTAATTGCAGCGTTGACGTAAGCATAAATTTGAAACATTACAAAATCTGAATAGCCTTGCTTTGCTTTCCAGTCTGCAATCCTTTTTTCCGCGCTTGCCAGAGTCGTAATTTCTCTATTAGAAGAATTAAAGTCAAAACAACTAAACCTAAGTTTTGTGTTTTTCGAGGTGGAAACAGACAATGATATAATCTTCTTGATATAAGCAAAATCTTCTCCAGCTCTATCATTATTTATTGACTCACTCAACGCCGTTATAGTGTCATAGTCTAAATCGTCCAAGGCTACAATTTGCTGATCGATTATAAATGTAGAAAGTATTCGAAAAGACCTGTCGATATTAGAGTTATTGTACTTTTCTGCACACCGAGCAACAAAGATGCGTGCAAGTTCAATTGATAAATTAGTATTATGAGCATACAAGGTGGGGAACCATGTAGGGATAATCTTTCCTTTGCGCTGTTTAGATTTTAACTGATTGAAATATGAGTTCCTATCGCAGCTAAAAACAACGGTGTATTGGTTACCATTTGATTTGTTGATTGGAAAAAAACTAGCATCACCATTTTTAAAAGATAAGATTGGCAATCCATCAAGTGTCGCCTCGCAATCAATATCTTTTATTTTGCTTACAACAAGCTTTTTCTTTACGTATCTGTTTTTTCGTGGCACGCTTAAATCTACACATAAATATAATTAACATGTTATAGTATATCGTGTATCTACACATAAAAGACAACTGTTAATTAATTATTACATTTTCAAATACTTCAATAATGAAAAATTTGAAGCAAATCGCTATGACGTTGACCTTGAAAAATGGGAAAATGCACGTCGAAAAAATCGCCTATCCTTATTTGCATTAAATGGCGGTCAAGCATTTATTATTGCCGGTGCGATGACATCGATGATGGCTTTAGCTGCGATTAATGTAGCGAACGGCAACATGACCATTGGTGACTTTGTATTGGTGAATGCCTTTACCATGCAGATATTTATGCCATTGAACTTTTTAGGCTTTGTGTATCGTGAAATTAGAGGCTCGTTAACTAATATCGAAAACCTATTTACCTTGCTAGAAAAACAGCCTGCTATTGTTGATAAGGCGGATGCAAAAGAACTGCATGTAACTAAAGGTAAAATTACCTTTGAGAACGTTGGGTTTGCTTATCATGAAGATCGTCAAATACTCCAAAACATCAACTTTGTGATCAATGCAGGGACAAAAGTTGCTGTGGTTGGCGAAAGTGGAGCGGGTAAATCAACTCTAGTAAAATTGTTGTTTCGGTTTTATGACCCTACCGCGGGAAGTATAAAAATTGATGGTCAAGATATCGCGCAATATACCCAAGATTCGGTTAGACAGCATATTGGGATTGTGCCACAAGATACCGTTTTATTTAACGACACACTGTATGAAAATATTCGCTATGGACGTCCTGATGCTTCTGAAAAAGAAATTCAAGAAGCAATAAAATTAGCCCACTTAGATACATTCGTAGGCCTTCTCCCGGACAAAGGCGACACCCAAGTTGGTGAGCGTGGTCTAAAGCTCAGTGGTGGCGAAAAACAACGCGTGTCGATTGCTAGAACAATATTAAAACGCCCTCCTATTATGGTGTTCGATGAGGCAACATCGTCACTTGACTCACAATCGGAGCAAGCAATACTGTCGGCCTTACGAGAAATAGCCAAGGGCTATACAAGCTTTATGATTGCACATCGACTTTCGACTATTGTTGATGCTGATATGATTATTGTCATGGACCAAGGACAAATTGCAGAACAAGGTTCACATGACGACTTGCTTAAGCTAAATGGAATATATACGAACTTATGGCAAGCACAACAAAAAAACACTAACGCTGGTTGATATGCTTTGTGTCACTGCGGACATTGTTGGTTTACGTACTATTTTTACGTACTATTTTTACGGACTATTTTTACGTACTATTTTTACGGACTGTTTTTACGGACTATTATTTCCGTACCATTGTTTACGTATTATAGCTGCAAGCACTTTTAACCGTGAATATAGATAAGAAGAGTAGAATATGAACATCGATTTCGGCAGTCAGTCGCAGGAAGCCCTGTTAACATTAGTTAATACCGTTATGCCTTTTGGTAAATATGCTGGCACCAAACTACTCAACTTACCGGAGCCATACTTAGTCTGGTTTCATAAGCAAGGTTTTCCTAGTGGCCAACTAGGAGAGCAATTAGCATCAATGTATGAAATCAAACTAAATGGCTTGGAGCCACTACTTGCTCCTTTACTTTACGAAAATAGAAACACCACACGAGCCTCATTTTTACACTCTAAAGATATAGAAGCAGTGTAACCGTCCGAGCAATTACGCCTAGCGTAACCCATCTATAATTCAGACACTAAGGTTTTAATAACACCGAGACCTGAAATGACCACACGTACAAAAGATGATTGGCAAGCCATAATGGATGCCAA